>Ga0209575_10000029_pt1 | contig 202912 bp, 194 predicted proteins | sample Medcelwee11metaG_FD_187172 | JGI IMG/M metagenome (GOLD analysis project Ga0209575, IMG submission 187172) | Freshwater pond sediment microbial communities from the University of Edinburgh, under environmental carbon perturbations - Medium... | ecosystem: Environmental > Aquatic > Freshwater... | reverse complement strand
TATCGAAGAAAGTCATATCAGTGTCCACACATTTCCATGGAGAGGTTTTGTGAGTATAGATGTTTATACGTGTATAAATGGCATGGATACGGATTTCATAAAGAAATACTTTTTAGAAAAATTTGACCTCAAAGAACTAGAAGTTAATTTTGTGAAGAGAGGAACAAAGTATCCATCTTACAATATTAGTTAGTATTTTAATTATTTGAGCTATTATATTTTTATGAGGGTTTTGTTTATTTCAGGTGAGCTTATTGGTGCTGATGTTTGCTATAGGCTTAAAAAAGAAGGTTGTAATGTTAAACTATACATAGAAGATAAGAGTAGAAAGGATTGTTTTGAAGGTATTGTTAAAAAAACAAATAATTGGAAAAAAGAGTTGAAATGGGTAGGAAAAAATGGGTTGATTGTTTTTGATGATGTCGTGCATGGAAAAATTCAGGACAAATTAATTAAAAGTGGGTATACTGTTCTTGGGGGGTGTTCTAACGGGGCAAAATTAGAAATAAATCGTGATTTTGCTCAGAAACTATTTTCAGCACATGGTTTGGATGTTGAGGAATCTGTGGATTTTTATGATATTGATGATGCAATATCATATATAGAAAAAAATAGAGGAAAATGGGTTGTTAAGCAAAACGGACACATTAGTTCATTGTCATATGTGGGGAAGCTAGCTAGTGGGGATGATGTGATTAGTATATTAAAGAGTTATAAAAAATTTAATAAAAATAAGCATATAAAAACAATATCACTGCAAAGAGTTGTTGAAGGAGTGGAAGTTGCAGTTGGAAGATTTTATAATGGCAATGCCTGGACCACTCCTATCCTTATTAATTTTGAGCATAAGCCGTTTTTAGATGGTGGAATCGGTCCTCTAACTGCCGAAATGGGAACACTAGCTTGGTATGATAAAAACGAAAATAACAAGCTTTTTCAAGCTACTTTAGCAAAAATAGAACCACATTTAAAAAAAATTGATTACAGAGGTTTTGTAGACATTAATTGTATTGTTAATGAGGATAAATTGATTCCGCTTGAAGCTACAATGCGTTTTGGATCTCCAACTAATCATTTGCAAAGTAGTATGCACATTTCTAATTGGAGTGAACTTTTGCTTGCAACAGCTCGTGGAGAGAAATTTAATTTGAAATATAAAAAAGGGTATTCAATTGTTGTTGCTGTAGCAATTCCTCCGTTCCCATACCCTGTAATCTCAAGTGATCATTACAGTAAGGGGGTTGAGATATTATTTAATGCACCATTAAAAAAGAAGGAGATGGAATGTTTGCATTTTGAAGAAGTTTCTTTTTCTGTTGAGTCTGGCAATTATTGTGTGGCTGGAAGCAATGGTTTTATAGTTTTCGTAACTGGAAATGGTGAAACGGTTGAAGCTGCAAGAGTTGAAGCGTATAATGTTGTTAAAAAAATAGTTTTACCTAAGATGATGTATAGATCAGATATTGGGTTGAAATTTATTGAAAGAGATGAAAATTTGCTAATTAAATGGGGGTGGTTATAGGCTTATAAATAAAGAATAAAAAAAAATATGGAATTTGATTTTGTTACAAATATTAAAAATTGTTATGTTGATATTCCGGTCTTATTGTATTATTCACATATATCGACCGCACTTGTTGCACTAACACTTTCTTTTTTTGTTTTTTTAAAAAATAAAAAATTATTAACCGCAAATATTTTGCTTTTCATGGCTATATTTTTTTCTTTTTGGTCTGTGATGGATATTATTCTCTGGGTTGTATATGATAGCCGTAAAATTATGTTTTTCTGGTCTATAATAAATATTTTTGAGTTGTTAGTTTCTGTATCTACTCTTTATTTTGCATATGCTTTTCTTGAAAAAAAAGATGTATCATTGAAAATTAAATTTTTTATTGCACTATTGTTAACACCATTTATTTTGCTTATATCGACCAGGTATAATTTGCCTCAGTTTATTGTTGATTCCTGTGAAGCAAATCAGGGTCAACTTTTAAATTATTTTTATTTTCTTGAAGCTTTTTTTTCACTTTGGCTTGTGATATATTTGGTAGCTAAGATTATAAAAAATGGTGGATTTGAAAAAAAGCAGACGATATTTTTTTCTATAGGCATAATCTTATTTTCGAGTTCTTTTTCTTGGGTTAATATTATTGGAAGTATTACTGACAATTGGGAAATTCTTCAATATGGGTTATTTGGCATGCCATTGTTTCTTGGTTTTTTAGCTTATCTTATTGTTAAATATGAAGCTTTTAATATTCGACTTATTGGTTCGCAGGCGCTGGTGGCTACATTAATAATTTTAATTGGTTCAGAATTATTTTTTGTTGATAGTACTGTGAATATAATATTAGTTTTGATTACCCTGGGTCTTTCTTTGGGATTTGGTTATATGTTAATAAGATCAATAGGAAGCGAAGTTAAGCGCAAAGATGAGCTTCAGGATATGGCGGATAGATTAGCTCAAGCCAATGATCAACTTAGGAAATTAGATAATGCCAAGACAGAGTTTATTTCAATCGCATCGCATCAATTGAGGACGCCACTGACCTCCATTAAAGGATTTATTTCATTGGTGATTGAGGGCTCTTATGGTCAAGTAAGCGATAGCGTGCGAGACGCACTTACTAAGGTATACGCATCTAGCGAAAGGCTAATTAAATTAGTGGAGGATCTTTTGAATGTTTCCCGAATTGAGTCCGGTCGAATGCAGTTTGTTTTTGATAAGGCAAGTATTGAAGATTTAGTGAAGGAATTATATGATAATTTTATTTTAGTAGCTAAAAATAAGAAACTTTATTTGGATTTGAAAATTCCAAAGGAGAAAATGACCGAAGTCGTGATGGATTCTTCCAAGATCCATGAAGTTGTTTCTAATTTGATCGACAATGCTCTAAAGTATACTGAACGGGGCGGTGTAATAATAAAAGCCGAGGAGATTGGTGATATGGCCATAAGAATAACCGTTTCTGATACGGGAATTGGTGTTCCAGCTGAAGAAATTCAAAATCTTTTTAAGAAATTTTCACGTGGAAAAGACACGGGCAGATTGCATGTTGGCGGAACAGGATTAGGTCTTTATGTAGGCAAGAACATTATCGATGCCCATCATGGCCGAATATGGGTGGAATCAGACGGAGAAGGCAGGGGATCGAGTTTTATCATCGAGCTTCCTATTAATCAATTGATTTAAAAAATAAAAATTTATAATAAAAAATTTATGCAAGTTAAAGATATCATGACAAAAAAAGTTTTTTCGGTCGAACCTGGCGATCCTATTGATTACGTGGTAAGTATAATGTTGGAAAATAAAGTTCATGGCGTTCCAGTCGTTAAGGAAGGAAAATTAGTCGGTATGGTAACGGAAACAGATTTTTTTTCTAAGGATTCGGTTAATTTTAACTTGGCTAGATATATGGAATTAATTGGGAGAAACAGGATTTTTGGCGATGCTAGCAAGGAAGATAGGGAAAGGATTCAAAAATTAATCATATCCACTGTTGCTGATATAATGTCAACTGATCGTAAGACAGTTTTTCCTGATGATGATATTGAAAAATTGATTGGCATATTTAAAGAAACTGGCCACAGTAGAATTCCAGTGATAGACAAAAAAGATAATTTAGTCGGTATTATTACTAGAGCCGATGTTATTAGGACTATGAAAATTTAACCGTTTTGATTATTTTTATAAATCTTAATTTTTTTAAGAGAAAGAAATAAGAGGGTGTAAAAATAAAAAAGAGCAAATTGACTGAGCTGAATGGGTGGCGCTGAAGTTTATATTGAAAGGATGGTGTCTTGGAAAAATCAGTTGATTTTAAGGTAAGGATAGTATAGGATGATTTCATAAGCTTGATAAATTTATTTTTTATGAAACAGACTTTTTTAATCACTAAAACAAAAAAAGAAACACCCAAGGACGAGGTGAGCTTGAATGCTCAGCTGTTGATTAGGGCTGGTTTTATAAATAAGGAAATGGCCGGTGTCTATTCGTATTTGCCGTTGGGACTAAGAACTTTAAATAAAATTTCTGATATTATTAGAGAGGAGATGGATGCTGTTGGCGGTCAGGAAATTTTCATGACAGTATTGCAGGATAAAGAAACATGGGAAAAAACTGGTCGATGGAGCGATCAAGTGGTTGATAATTGGTTTAAAACGGAATTAAAAAATGGAACCAAATTAGGACTGGGCTTTACGCACGAGGAAGCGATCGCTAAAATAATGAGAAATCATATTTCTTCTTATAAGGATTTACCTTTTTATGCATATCAAATTCAAACTAAATTCAGGAATGAATCGCGGGCTAAGGCAGGATTGATGAGGGGTAGAGAATTTTTTATGAAAGATTTATATTCTTTTTCCAAGAATCAGCAAGAGCATGATGATTTTTATGAAAAAATGAAAGACGTTTATATGCGGGTTTTTTCCAGATTGGGAATGGGCGAAAAAACTTATTTGACAATATCTTCAGGAGGGTCTTTTTCTAAGTATTCCTATGAATTTCAAACGATTTCTCAAGCTGGAGAAGATGTCATCGCCATTATTGACCAAGAAAAAAGAATAGCTATAAATAAAGATGACCTGACAGATGAAATATTGGCTGATTTTGGTGTTAAAGTCGATAAGAAAGAATTACGTGAAGAAAAATCAATCGAAGTGGGTGATATTTATTCGTTAGGATATAAATATTCGGAAGCTTTTGATTTAAAATATACTGACGAAAATGGTCAGGAGCAATTAGTGTACATGGGATCATATGGAATGAGTCCATCGAGGTTAATGGGAGCGGTGGTGGAATTGAATTGTGATGAAAAAGGAATAATCTGGCCAGAAGCAATAGCGCCATTTTCTGTCCATTTGTTGAGCTTGGGGCAGGATATAGAGGCTAAAAAAATATATGAAAAGTTGCAAGAATTAAAAATTGCCGTTCTTTGGGATGATCGAGATGTGAGAGCGGGAGAAAAATTTGCAGATTCTGATTTAATAGGTATTCCGTATCGTGTAGTAATTAGTGACAAATCTCTGGCAACTGGAGGGTTGGAAGTTAAAAAGAGAAATGAGGAAAAATCTAAGATTGTCAGTGTGCAGGAATTACTAACAATGCTAAATGATAAAAAATAAACTTATTTTTTTATGCAGATAACACTTTCGCAATATGCCGGTTTTTGTGACGGGGTTGGTCGAGCATATACAATTGTTGAGAAAATCGCTAATGATCCCAAGGTAAAAAAGCCAGTGGCTGTTTTGGGATCTTTGGTTCACAATAATGATGTAGTGAAAAAAATTGAACAGTTAGGGGTACTAAAAATTGAATTGGAAGATTCTTTGGAAGAAACGCTGGATAAGATAAAAGGAAAGGTGCGTACGTTGGTAATTACTGCTCATGGCATGGGTCCAAAAATATATGAATTAGCTAAAGAGAAGGGTTTTGATTTAGTCGACACGACTTGTCCTCGGGTCGTCAAGGTTCAACGATTAGCTAGGATGTTTTTTGATAAAATGTCTCAAATAGTTATTATTGGAGAAAAAAATCACAAAGAAGTTAAGGGCATAAATGAATGGGCGCATGAAAAGTCGATTTTTATTGAAAATAAAAAAGAATTGGAAAACATCGTATTGGATAGCAAGAAAAAGATAGTGGTTCTTTCTCAGACTACTCAAAATCAGGAATTTGTTAAATACGTTAACGGCAAAATAAAAGAAAAGTATCCGCAGGCGGAAATTTTTGATTCTGTTTGTTTGGCAACGCATCATCGCCAAGTTGAAATAAGTCATTTGTCTCAGGAAAATGAAGTCATGATTATAATCGGTTCACCGGAAAGCGCTAATTCAAAGCGTCTTTATGAAATTTCCAGTAAATTCAATAAAAATACTTATTTCATTGAAAAAGCTGAACAATTGAAGAATGAATGGTTTTGTGGCCATACAAAAATTGGTATCGGCGCTGGAGCTTCGACACCTAACTGGGTTATCGAAGAAATTATGAAGCGCATTAAAAAAATGAGCAAAGAACGTATTTGTTGATTTTTTTTGTTATCTTTTTTGGTCGGATATTTTTTTGATTCCGTTTGCTTTTTGGTGGGTTTCGAGGTATTATGCAATAGTAAACAAAAATATTTTTTATTCATTTTTTTATGATCAAGATACTCTTAGTGGAAGACGATCCAATGATAGTTGAAATATATCAAAACAAATTTAAATCAGTAGGAATGGAGGTTGTTAACGCTAAAACAGGCAAGGAAGTTTTAAAATTTTTGGGAGAGCATAAATTCGATCTGATTCTTCTGGATTTAGTTCTGCCGGAAATAAGCGGGATGGAAATATTAAGGGAAATAAAAAAAAGCGGAAATTATGACAAAGACTTGAAAGTAGTTATTTTTAGTAATCTGAAAGAACCTGAAACTCAAAATGAAGCTCTGGAGAATGGAGCAGATGGGTTTATTGGTAAGATGGAATATACGCCTTCTGAGTTGGTAATAGAAATTCAGCGACTCATTAATCAATATGCTGAACAGAAAAAAAATAAAATTAGGATTGTAAATGATTCGCCAGTTAAAAAAAATGGTAAAAAAATTCTTCTTATTGAAGATGAAGCGATTTTTTTGGAGATGTTTGGAAAAAAATTAGAAGATGACGGATATGAAGTAGTTAAGGCTAGTAATGGCGCTTGGGGCGTGAAAGAGGCGTTGGATGGTAATTATGACTTGATTATTACGGATATGGTGATGCCAGCCATGACGGGAGAAGAGATAATAAGCAAACTTAAAGAAAATCAAAAAACGTCCAACATTCCGATAATTGCCTTGTCGGCATCTATTCCGGATGAACAAATAGAAGTGGTTAAAGCATTGGGAGTGGCGGATTTTTTTCTTAAGACGCGCATTGTTCCCAGTGATCTTTCCAGAAAGGTGGCAGAGTTTTTAGAAAATAAGTAGTTTTATCTAAAACGGTAATAAATTTTAAATAAGTTTGAGAAATTTTATGAAACGTATTTTTATCAGAGAAACGCCAAAATTGATAGGAGAAACGGTTAAATTAGCTGGTTGGGTGCATAATCGCCGTGATCACGGAAAGATTATTTTTATTGATCTTCGCGATAAGACTGGCATAATTCAAACAGTAATTATACCGGATCATGTGGATGTTTATGAGCAAGCTAAGAAAGTAAGAAATGAATTTGTTATTCAAATTGAGGGATTAGTAAAAGAGCGTCCGCAAAGCGCTAGAAATGAAAACTCAGTCATGGGTGGAGTTGAATTGGAAGTTTCAGAATTGGTTATTTTGAATGAATCAGAAACCACTCCTTTTGAAATAAATAAAGATAGTCGCGAAGTCAGCGAAGATATTAGGTTAAAATATCGATACTTAGATCTTAGAACTGAAAGGATGCGAAATAATATCACCAAAAGAAGTGAAGTGGTTAAGTTTTTTCGCAATTTTCTTTTTGACAGACATTTTACCGAAGTGGAAACTCCCGTTTTGGGAAAATCTACCGCTGAAGGGGCGAGAGATTACATCGTGCCATCTCGAATTTATAAAGGAAAATTTTATGCATTGCCACAATCTCCGCAACAATATAAACAACTCTTGATGGTGGGTGGAATTGAGAGATATTTTCAAATCGCTAAATGTTTTCGGGACGAAGATACTCGAGGCGATCGTCAGCCAGAATTTACTCAGGTTGATTTAGAAATGAGCTTTGTTCAGCAACAGGATGTTATGGCTATAATTGAAGAAATTATTATTGAAATGATAGAAACTCTTTATCCAAATAAAAAAATCCAAGAAAAGCCCTTTCCCCAGTTGGCTTATCGGGACGTGATGGAAAAATATGGAACTGATAGGCCGGATTTAAGAAGAGATAAGAATGATCCGGACTTATTAGCCCTTTGTTGGGTAGTAGATTTTCCTTTTTTTGAAAAGGACGAAGAATCAGCTACGGGCTGGACATTTACCCATAATCCATTTTCTAGTCCCAAGCCGGAATATATGGATGTGTTAATGAAAAAAGAAAAAATTAGCGATATCCTAACAACTCAATATGACATTGTTCTTAATGGTTTTGAAGTGGGTGGGGGCAGTATTAGAAATCATAAACCGGAAGCCTTGGGAAAAGTGCTTGAAATCATGGGAATACCTGAGGATCGAATATTAAAAGAATATGGGCACATGTTTGAGGCTTTTAAATTTGGAGCTCCGCCACACGGGGGAATAGCCTTAGGATTAGACAGGCTCATTATGATATTGCAAAATGAATCAAGCATAAGAGAGGTGATTGCTTTTTCAAAAACTGGAGAAGCATATGATCCAATGACAGAAGCACCTAGTAGTGTTAGCGAAAAACAATTAAAGGAGGTTGGAATAAAAATGCCTAAATTAACGATTGATAGTAAAAAAACAAACAAAAAGAAAATAGTTTGAGTTAGAATTAGTAAATAGCATGGTAATATTTGATTAGTTATTTAAGAAAATAAAATAAAAAATAAAATCATGAAAGTGATTCAGAAACACAATGAGCGGTTTAATAAGAAAAAAATAAGATCAGTGGGGTTACTTTCTTTTTTAATGGGAACCAGTGGCGCATCATTGATTTATGTTGTTTCGGACTATTTAAACCAATCAATCGGGAATGAAAATGTTGGAATATTGTATGCTGTTACCTATTTAGTGCTGTTTTTTTTACTTTTGAATTTTCATAAGTTAGTAAATAAATTTGGAAAAACCAAGCTTTTTTTTGTTTTGCAATTCATTAAGATTGTTATTTTGTTAATGTTAAGTTTTTTCCCAGTTTCTGGTTTGGGAACATTTTTCATTGTTGGCTACATGATGCTTTCTTATGTAACTTGGGTGGAAATGGATATGATTTTAGAAAGCTTTTCCATTGATAAAATTTCTGGTCGCATAAGAGGAACTTATCTTACCTTACACAGTTTGGGATATATGATTGGACCAATTGTTTCGACTCAACTTTTACAGAAATTCGGTTATTCGAGTATTTTTACTTTTGCAATGACGCTCAATTGTATTTTTTTAGTGGTTGCTATTTTGAATTTTCGTTTAGTTAAGACTGAATTACGAGAAATCATAGGTGCACGGAAATTGATGAAAAAAATAGTTTCAAATAAGGATTTGACTAATATATATTTAGTTTCGGTGGTTTTGGAAATATTTTTTGCTTTAATGGTTGTTTATATGCCGATTCATCTTTTAGATCAAGGGCTTCACTGGGTACAAATCGGTCTTATTTTTTCATTGATACATATACCTTTTATTGTCTTGCAATATCCGGCTGGTGTTTTGGCTGACAAAAAGATAGGGGAAAAAGAAATGATGGCAATGGCTCTTTTGTTGACAGGGTCATCCACAGTGTTTATTTATTTTATTGATAGTGCTCAAATATTTGTATGGTTAATTATATTGATGGTCACAAGGATTGGCGCTGCCTTGGTGGAAATATTGAGAGATTCTTATTTTTATAAAAAAGTCGATGCTAGGGATGTAGATTTGATTGGTTTTTTTAGAACGGCTGGTCCAGTTGGCTTTGTGATTGGCCCATTGATTGGTTATTTGTTGTTATTATTTTTTTCCGTAAAAGCAATTTTTTTCTTCGTTGGAATAGCGGTTTTTGGCGGTGTTTTTTTTGCTCTTTCTTTGAAGGATAATCTTTCCGAAGAAGAAAGGTTGATTCAAAATGGAACAAAAACAGTTAGTAACGGTTGGAAATTTTGGGAGTTTCACGAGTGGAAAGAAAAAATTAGAAATTTTAGAAAAATATGACTTATAACATTAAAATAGAACAATTTGAAGGTCCGTTGGATTTATTGTTACAGCTTATTGAACAAGAAAAACTGGATATTACCAGAGTTAGCTTGTCTTTGGTGACGGATCAGTATTTGGAATATATTGGAAGCAGGGAGAATGTTTCTTTGGAAAATCTTTCTCAGTTTTTAACGGTGGCTTCGAAATTGATTCTTATTAAATCAAAAGCGCTCTTGCCATTATTGCGTTTTTCAGAGGAAGAGGAGGAGGAAATTCGTGATTTGGAGCAACAACTAATTGAATATCGCAAGTTTAAAGATGTTTCATTGAAGATAGGTGATTTGATTGATACCAATAGGGCTTGTTTTTCTCGCGATGGTTATGTTGGATTCGAATCCTTTTTTTGTCCGCCTGAAAATATTGAAGCTTCAGATTTAAAAAAAGTTTTTGGAAAAATTCTGGGTAGCATTCCTATCCTGGAAAAATTAGAAGAAGAGGTGGTTAAGGAGATATTAACACTGGAAGATAAAATATTTCATCTTCAAAGTTGGTTAAAAGAAAAAATGGAATCAACTTTTTCAGAAATGGTTTTAAATTCCAGTGATAAGACGGAAGTGATAGTCTCTTTCTTGGCCTTGCTAGAATTGGTTAAGCAGAAAGTTATTCATGTTCAGCAAGAGGGAGTTTTTCAAGAGATAAAAATGAAAAATCTTTAAAATTTAATTAGTCAGTCAATATTTAATCACAAATATAATACACAGTTTTTGTTTAAAAATTTTTTTATAAATTTATGGATAATGGTAAGTTAAGATCAATCATTGAAAGTTTGCTTTTTGTAAGCGGACAGCCAATAAAAATTTCTAAATTAATTGATATTATTGGCGCAAAGGAAGTTGTGGTTGTGTCAGCGATAGAGTCCCTGGCTAATTTTTATTCAGAAAATAGTAGCGGATTAATGATTTTACGTAAAAATGATGAAATTCAATTGGTTTCTAGTAGTGATAATCGGGAATTTGTTGAGCGGCTTGTAAAAAATGAATTGGAAGGCCCGCTTTCTGCTGCTGCATTAGAAGTCCTTTCAATAATTGCTTATCGTGGACCTGTCTTTAAATCAGAAATTGAAGTTATCAGAGGTGTTAATTGCGCTTACACCTTGCGTAATCTCACTATTCGCGGATTAATCGAACGCAAGAATAATCCCAAGGATCTCAGGGGTTATGTTTATGTTATTTCTTTTGATTTTTTAAAAAAACTTGGTGTGGAAAAAGTGGAAAATTTACCGGATTATGGTACACTATCAATAGATGAGCGAATAAATTCAATTATTGAAAAACAATAATTATATTATGAATGCTATCATTTCGATATTAATGATTGTGGTTTATCCACTGAATTCTTTTTTAGCTTTTCCTGGTAGTTGGGCTTTGGGAAAAGAAAATGTTGATGATGTTGAGATGACTGGACAAGTAAAAGGCGTTGAAATTGAAAAGAAAAATAAACAAGAAACAAAAAAGGAACCAGAAGGCAGAGTTAAATCATCTTTAAATAATATTTTTCCGACAGCTAATTTTCAGCCAGTCAGAAATGACGGGGTGGTTGATTTGGTTATTCCTGACGCGCATGCATCTTTAATTCTCGATGCTGATAGTGGCACAATCTTGCATTATGCAAATGGCAAACAAAGGCGTCAAATCGCTTCTTTAACTAAGTTGATGACAGCCGTTATGGTCATGGAAAATGTAAGCAATCTAAATGAAGAAGTGACGATAGATGAAGAATCGGTTTATATTATTGGAACAAAAATCGGTTGTCCTAGATCAGGTTATTGTGTAAGTCAAAGATTAGTGGTTGGGGAAAAAATAAGCGTTTTCGATCTTTTGAAAGCGATGCTTATGAATAGTGCCAATGATGCGGCGACGGCCTTAGGTAAGCACGTCGGTGGAACACAGGAAAATTTTGTAAGCATGATGAATAAGCGGGCAAAAGAGTTAGGTCTTATGGATTCTAATTTTTGCACACCATCTGGATTAGAACGGGATGGCGAAGAAGAATCTTGTTATTCTTCTGCTTATGATATTGCTCGCATTGCGGCACATTCTTTGAAATTTAAAGAACTTTGGGATATAGCCAGACTACCTAGTAATACGATAATAAAATCAGTTGATGGAAAAACTGAACATGTAATTCTCAATACCGATTTAGTTATAGATGAAATGCCAAACCTTTTAGGTTGTAAGACTGGATTTACTCCACTGGCTGGACAATCATTGCTTATGGCTGTGCAGGATGAAAATAAAAAGCACACTATTATCGCGGTCCTCCTAAACGATCCATATCGATGGCAGGATATAAAAATAATGGCAAATTGGGCGTTTAGTTCATATAAGTGGCAATAATTAAAACATGTAAGGAACATATTTATGATATTAGCTCAGATACAAACAATTCCTGAAACATTGAATTTAATAAAAGTCCTTTTTACCGGAGTTTTAGCTTTTGTTTTGGCTTTCGCATTAACCCCCTTTTGGACAAATATTCTTTATAAATACAAAATAGGCATTAAAATTAAAAAAACTGATGTAAATGGTGAAAATTTAACTTTTATCAATAAGCTCCATGCTCAAAAAGACGGAACACCTACAATGGGCGGGGTTATTATCTGGTTTACTGTTTTGATTTTGGCACTGTGTTCTCATTATTTATTTCCCTATTTGGCGAAATTATTGGATATTAGTTTTTTGGCAAGGTTGGATTTTTTTAGCAGATCTCAAACGTGGTTGCCTATTTTTGCTTTGGTAACAGCTGGTATCTTAGGATTATTTGATGACATAATGAGCGTTCGAGGTTGGGGGGGTAATAAAGGGGGTGGCATGAGATTTGCAAAACGTCTTTGGTGGTTATTTATTATCGCCGGAGTTGGTGCTTGGTGGTTTTATTCTAAATTAGGATGGGATAGAATTCATGTCCCAGCTTTAGGTGATTTTTCTATTGGACTTTGGTACGTGCCTTTATTTATTTTTGTAATAGTTTCAACAGCTATATCTTCCAATGAAACGGACGGGCTGGATGGTTTGAATGGTGGAATATTAACCATGGCATTTTCTTCATTTGCTTTGATTGCTTTTTTTCAAAACAAAATGGATCTGGCATCTTTTTCAGCGGCTGTTTCCGGGGCTTTGTTGGCTTTTCTTTGGTTTAATATATATCCGGCGAGATTTTTCATGGGAGACACTGGTGCTGTAAGTTTAGGAACAACACTGGGTGTGGTCGCCTTATTGACTAATTCCGTAATCGCTCTTTATATTATAGTTTTTATTTATATTTTGGAATCGGGAAGTGTGGTGATTCAGCTTTTTTCTAAAAAATTTTTTAAAAAGAAAGTTTTTCTAGCTGCTCCTTTGCATCATCATTTTGAAGCTAAAGGTTGGCCGGAACCAAAAGTGGTGATGCGAGCTTGGGTTTTTACTGCTATTACCGCTATTATGGGAGTAATAATTGGGATTTTAGGCATGGGAAAAATTAAATTTTAAAACTAATTAATTTTTAATAATATGAAAAGAATTCAGGATGTTGATTTAGCAGGCAAAAAAGTTTTAATTAGAGCAGATTTTAACGTGGGAATAATCGATGGCATCGTTCAAGAAAAGTTTAAATTGAAAGCTTGCAAAGAAACAGTGGATTATATTCTTTCTCAAAAGAATTCTAAGATAGCCTTGTGTTCGCATTTGGGACGACCAGATGGAAAAAATGTTTCACAATTTTCACTTTTGCAATTAGTGGGTGATTTGGAAAATATTTTAAATAGAAAAATAGTGTTTGTTTCTGATTGTATTGGAGAGCAAGTCAATTTAAATTTGGAAAATATGAGCAATGGTGAAATATTGCTCTTGGAAAATGTTCGTTTTTATGAAGGTGAAGAAAAAAATGATGATGAATTTTCAAGAAAATTAGCCCTTAATTTTGATGTCTTCATTAATGAGGCGTTTAGCGTGTGTCATCGTGATCAATCTTCTGTAACGGGAGTGACTAAGTCGTTGCCTAGTTTTGCAGGTTTTTGGTTGCAAAAAGAAATTGATAACTTGGAATCTGTTTTGAAAAATCCGCAACGTCCAGCTGTAGCTATAATTGGCGGAGCTAAAATTGAAACAAAACTTCCTCTTATCAAAAAATTTGAACAAATATACGAACATGTTTTAGTTGGAGGCAAAATAGCCAACGAGGCTATTGATCAAGGATTAAAATTTTCTGAAAAAGTCATTCTGCCTTGGGATTTTAAGTCGGACAGATTGGATATTGGGCAGGAAACTTCGGAAAAATTTAAGGAAATAATTTCCAGTGCTGGTACGGTAGTTTGGAATGGTCCCTTGGGAAAATTTGAAGAATCGCCTTATGATCAAGCAACGAAAGAGGTTTTAAAAGCGGTTGCTGAAAGTCAAGCGTATAGTTTAGTGGGTGGAGGGGAGTCCGTGCAGGCGCTTGAAGAAAATGATTTAATGGAAAAAATTTCTTTTATTTCAACGGGTGGTGGCGCCATGCTGGAATATCTCAGTGGCAACAAGATGCCGGGAATAGAATCTTTAAAATAATAATTAATTTTAATTAAAAATGTTTCAGAAAGATAAAAAACGAGGTTATCAAGTTTTTAATAAAAGGGATAATTTTTTAAACCAATCAAAAACTAGATTAAAAGATAAGTTATTTCTATTCCTTTCGATTTTTATAATGCTGGTAATTTTTGTGGCAATATTTTTGGAGAGCATTGGTTTTTTTGGTTATGTCAAAGTAGTTTCCAGTCAAAGTTTTTTTGCAGATTTTCTTTTTTGGGGCGGGGCTTTGATTAATTTTGTTTGTGTTCCGATTTTGTATTGGTCGTGTTTTAATAAATTTCAAAAAGATGATGAATTTTGGAATGATGAATCTTTTTGGATATTGCCACTTTTCTTTTTTGGTTCTTTTTTTCAATATTTAAGCAAACATCCCTATTCCATAGTGATGTTGCCATTTTCTTTAATGCTTATTTTTTTTGTGCATATTTGGGTGATGGTTATTTCTTCAAAGATTTCTAAGAAAAAAGATAACTCAGGGCATGAATCGGAATTTTTAAAAAGTTTTACTTATCTCACTGCTTATTATCTGGCACTAGGTGTGGTGGTTATGTTTTTTAATCTTTTTGAGAGTCTTGAATATTGGATTAATTAAATTAAAAAGTGAGAAATTTTCGATGGAAATTCTTTTGTGTTATAATATAAATGAAAAAATAAAAAATAACTTATGTCAAAAATAAAAAATATTATAAGCAGGGAAATTTTAGATTCCAGGGGAAATCCAACAGTGGAGGTGATGGTTGAATTAGCAAGTGGAATTATTGGAAAAGCCGCCGTTCCCTCAGGGGCTTCTACTGGAAAATTCGAGGCATTGGAACTTCGTGATGGGGATAAATCCAGATATGGCGGTTTGGGAGTTTTAAATGCGGTGTCTAATGTTGAAGGACCGATAAAATCACTCTTACTTGGAAAAGATGCCAGAAATCAATTAGAAATAGACGATCTAATGTTAGAATTAGATGGTACGGAAAATAAATCAAAATTAGGTGCTAATGCTATCTTGGGAGTTTCTTTGGCGGTTTGTAAGGCAGCTGCCAATTATGAAAAAAAACCTCTTTATATTTACATAGCGGAAATTTTTGCTTCTGAAAAACAAGAATTAAAAATTCCAAAGCCGATGTTTAATGTTTTAAATGGAGGTCAACATGCTGATTCTGGTTTAAGTATTCAAGAATTTAAAATAGTGCCAAGTGGTATTATTAAATTTTCGGAACAATTGAGGGCGGGCAGTGAAATTTTTCATGAATTGAAAAAAATATTAGTTAATGGCGGATATAGTGTTGGAGTTGGAGATGAAGGTGGTTTTTCGCCTAAAATTGAAAGTAATGCAAGAGCTTTGGAGCTTATAAATAAAGCGGTTGTTGATAGCGGGTATAAATTGGGATCACAGGTGAACTTAGGTTTGGATGTTGCTGCAAATTCTTTTTATCAAGAGAGGGAAAACCACTACCTGCTTAAACCAGAAGGATTGGTGCTGGAACGAGATGAGCTGGTTGATTTATATAAAGAATGGATTGATAAATACTATCTTATATCTATTGAAGATGGATTGCACGAAGAAGATTGGGATGGCTGGGCGGTGATGATGAATAAATTGGCGCCAAAAAACTTTTTTGAAAAAATTATTGGTAATAACATAAATCAAACAATGTTCATTGGAGATGATTTGCTGGTTACTAATGTCAAAAGACTTCAAAAAGCCATAGAGCATAAATCCTGCAATAGCGTTTTAATTAAAGTTAATCAGATCGGTAGTTTATCGGAAACTCTTGATTGCATAAAATTAGCTAAGAAAAATAAAATGCGGATAGTTGTCTCTCATCGGAGCGGTGAAACTACAGATGAATTTATTGCTGATTTAGCCGTTGGCGCTGGAGCGGATTATATAAAATCAGGTTCTTTATCAAGAGGAGAGAGAATTTGTAAATATAACAGATTAATGGAAATAGAACGAGATTTGGGAATAAGAAAATAACTCGGATAATTAATAAAAAAAATAATGTTAGGCAGTTTTTTTATTAGAAAAAATAAAAGTCAACATGAGATTATCAGCACGTCAGAATCAGTTATCTGTGTTGGTTCTTCTTCTAAGGATGTTTTTTTCCCTACGGATAAAGGCTTGATTATTGATACGCCTCAAGATATTATTTCTCAAAAAAAAATAGCCTTTGAGCTAGGAGCTAAATATCAAGTAGAAGAACGTTTTGAATCTGTTGGTGGATGCGCAGCTAATGTGGCAATGGGATTGGCAAAATTAAATATCAAAGCATATTGCTACACTAAAATTGGTAATGATTTCATTGGGGAATGGATAATTGATGAATTGACAAAAAATGGAGTGGCAGTGGATTTTGTGCAAAAAGGAAGAGGATGTCGCAGTGATCTTTCCATGATAGTTGTGGATACTAAAATAGGTGATCGAGTTATTTTTTCCGATAGGGACGCTAATGAAAAATTAAAGATAAATCCTAAAGAATTTCAAAAAGCTCAGTGGGTGTTTATCAGTTCTCTTAATGGTGATTGGCAGAATAATTTAAAAAAAATATTTCTTTCAATTAAAAGCAAGAAAAATAAAATAGTTTTTAATCCAGGACAAAAAAACATAACCACTGATGTTAAGGCAATAATAGATGCTATTGCTCATTGTGAAATTCTTATATTAAACAAAGATGAAGCTTTGGAGATAGTTTCTGGTATAAAATTAGGAATGAAAAGTGATAAGCTAAATGACGAAAAATTTTTATTAGAATCATTGAGGCAATTGGGCCCACAAACAGTTTTAATTACTGATGGTATTAAGGGTGCTTGGGCAAATAATGGGGATGATATTTTTCACGCAGCGGCAATTATTGTTCAGGCTTTGGATACTACTGGCGCTGGGGATGCTTTTTCTAGCGGGTTTTTAGCAGGAATAATAAATAAAAAGAGTTTAAAAGAATCTTTAGCCTGGGGAATTGTTAATAGTAGTAATTCAGTTATGAGATACGGAGGGCAAGTCGGACTTATTTCCAAGAACGAGATTGAAAAACAAATCAAAACTGTAAAAATTGAAAAAATAAATTAATTTTATCTTATGTCATTTTTTTCTAAGTTGCCATTTGGTGATAAATTTGAAAATTTAATAGCTTTGGACATAGGAACTGAGTTTGCTAAAGCGCTGGTTTTTAGTACCAAAATTAAAAATGGTGAAACGGTGGGGGAAGTTTTGGGTGTTGGAAAAGAAAGGCAATTGCCTGGAAATATGCAAAGCGGAGCGGTTTCTGATATTTCTGGAGTTATTAAAACTTGTCAAAAAGCTATTTTTGAAGCTCAAAAAAAAGCCGGTATAAAAAAGATAAAAAAAACAATCATAGGGATAGCAGGTGAATTAGTTAAAGGCACAACAACAACGGTACATTATGAAAGATCCAAGTCTGAAAATAAAATCGATTTATCCGAGTTAAAAATTATTATACAGCGAGTTCAAGAAAAGGCTTTTGAAAGAATTAAGCAACAAATTATTTGGGATACTGGGCAGGATGATATAGATATAAAGCTTATAAATGCTGCGATTGTAGATGTTCGTATTGACGGTTATCAGGTAAAAAACCCAATCGGATTTCAAGGAAAGGATGTTTCCGTCAGTATTTTTAATGCTTATGCTCCAATGATGCATCTAGGTGCTGTGCATACTATTGCAGATGAATTAGGATTGGAATTAATAAATATAGCAGCGGAACCCTATGCTGTTGCCAGAAGCATTGATTATGATGATGTGCTGGACTTCAGTGCTATTTTTATAGATATAGGGGGTGGCACCAGTGATATTGCAGTGGTTAGAAATGGGGGATTGGAGGGTACTAAAATGTTTGCTTTTGGTGGCAGGGCTTTTACTAAAAAATTAGCTCAAGAATTAGAAATTTCTTTTGATGAAGCGGAAACTTTGAAGATAAGTTATTCAGAGGGTAAATTAGGTGCTGACGTAACTGAAAGAATTGATAAAATGCTTTTCAATGAATGTCAGGTTTGGCTCAGTGGCGTAGAATTATCCTTAGCAGAATTTGCTGATTCGGATGTCTTGCCTTCTAAAATATTGTTATGTGGGGGCGGGTCAGCATTGCCGGGGATTAAAAAAGCGCTAGTTTCTCCGGAATGGGTTAGGAATTTACCTTTCTCTAAGTTGCCAACGGTAAGTTTTCTTCAGCCTAAGGATGTTGTCAGAGTGGTAGATAAAACAAACGAATTAAGGAATCCTCAGGACGTTACTCCTATGGGTTTAGCTAATTTAGCGCTAGACATGGCTGATGAGGAAAAAATGATAGCTGGAATACTGAGAAGGATAGTTCAGAATATAAATTGATTTTAAATAAAAAATTAAATTTTCAAAAGATAATTTTATGCATCAGACTTTTTACATTGAAGCCGATGAGGAAATATCTTCAGTGATTGATAAATTACGAAAATCATTTGCAGTTGATAATTATTTCGTAGTTACCAAGCGAGCTTTAGTTGTTCAAAGTATTGTTAATTTAAAGTTGCTTAAAAGAGAGGCAGAAAAATTTAAAAAAAATATAATTTTAGTTGCTACTGATGAACAAATAATCAAAATGGCGGAAAGAATTGGAATTAAGAGTCAATCTTCAATGGAAGGATTAGATTTTACAAAAACAAGCGAATCAACGGATTATGTTTCAGGGGAGAAAGATATTTCAATGGAAAAAAAGAAACGGTTAATAAAAGTTGGGTCAGACGAATATTATCAAGATTCTCTGGATAAAAAATTAGTAAAAGAGGGTGAGGCGATTTTTGAAGATAAGGATCAAAAAAACATTCATGAAGATGAGGCTGTAGCCAGAAACTTAATGGCAGTCAAGCCCCCGGTTAAAAGTGTAGATAACCTTAGAAGAAACACGGGTGTTGTTAAAATTAAAAATGCCGACATTGATAATGGTGTTTCTGAAAAATCAGTGTTTCAACAACAAAAAGCTGGACTAGGCGGATATGATATAAAAAAATCTTTTGAGGAATTTATTGATCCAGAAAAGGAAAGAAAGATGGAAAAAATGTTTAGTCATTCAACCGAGGTGCCAAAACGGATTGAAAAAAGAGAGGTAATTAAGAGTAGTAATGGTATAAAAAATTCAATATTTATCATGATGCTGGCTATAGTGGTGGTTTTTATTGGAATTGCTGGTTATCTCATTCTCCCGCGAGCTGAAGCAATAGTTTATCTCGAATCTGAAAATAAAAAGCTTAGTTTAAACGTAACAGCTAGTCTTGATAAACAAGAAATTGATGTGATTAATTTTACTATTCCCGGTCGTCTTTTGGAAATTGAAAATGAAATGATCTTGGTTAATGACGTTACTGGCGCGAGTGGATCCGCTGGTCAAAAAGCTAAAGGAACTGTTGTTGTTTATAATGAATATAGCGATGTGGCGCAACCATTAGTTGCTACAACTAGGCTTGAGACCGAGGATGGGAAAATTTTTCGTTTAGCGAAGGGTGTTTCGGTTCCAGGCATGACTAGCATTGATGGAAAAAAACAGCCTGGAATTATCGAAGTAGAAGTTATTGCAGATGCAGTTGGTGATATTTATAATATCGAATCATCCTCATTTAAGGTTCCGGGATTTAAGGGTACGGATAAATATGATAAATTTTATGCCAAATCAGTAAAACAAATGACAGGCGGAGGTTTATCTGCCGATGCTGTTAAGATGGTAACAAAAGGAGATATTGACGCGGCAAAAAATAAGACAGAAAATGCTTTGAAGGAAAAAATTATCACTGACAAACGAGGAGAATTGGGCGGGGATGAAATTTTACTTGAAAATTCTTTAAAATTGGATATTATAAGTTCAAATTCCTTGAGTCAAGAAGGTGATTTGAAAAACTCTTTGGAATATCAAGTAAAAGCCAAAGCAATGATTTTTGCTGTTTCCAGGAAGGACGTAGAATCTTTAATAAGCAAATTTTTCATGAGTGACAATGAAAAAACTTATGAATATGTTATAAATCAGATAGATATTAATTTTGAAAATATTCAAGCCGATTTTGAAAATAAAAAAGTGAATTTAAGAATAGACGCTCAAGTCAAAATTGATCCGGTTTTTGATCAAGAAGCTTTTAAAAACAAGCTTCTGGCTAAAAATGAAGAACAGATAAGGGAAATTATGAATCAATATCCGCAGATAAAAAATTTGGAGATAAATGTTAATCCGGCGTTTATTTCAGTTACGCCTAGATTTAATAATAGAATAAAATTAAAAATCGAAAGTTTTAATAGTCAATAAAAAATAGCTAAATCTAACCTGGATTAAGGCACTGTTGACATAAAAAAGAATATCTGTTAACATATATTTACGCTATCTGAAAATTAAATAGAGGGTCCAGAATAAGAGGAAAATAACTTCAATTAATGCAAGAATAAGGAAAGTTTTCTGGAAATGTAAACCTCTGTTTTATGTTGTCAGTTGATGTAAATTATGACAGATAAAGAATTAATAAAATTAGAAGGAGTTATCATTGAAACGTTGCCTAGCACGACTTTCAAAGTTAAGCTTGACAATGGGCATGAGGTTTTGGCTCATATTTCCGGAAGAATGCGAGTTAATTATATTCGTTTACTGCCAGGGGATAAAGTTGTTCTCGAAATGAGTCCTTATGATCTTACAAAAGGCAGAATAACCAAAAGAATGTAAAACATAAATTGTGCAGATCAGCAAATAAAAATGTAAACTTACAAATTATAATTAAATTTTAAAAAATATTTATAATTTGATAAATGAGTATTTATTAGTTGATTAGGCATTACGTTATATTATGAAAGTTAGGGCATCAGTTAAGAAAATATGTGCTAAGTGCAAGATCGTAAAACGTAGAGGAAAAATCTATGTGATTTGTTCTACTCCAAAACATAAGCAAAGACAGGGTTAGAAGAGTATAATAATTTTTTAATTTAAGATTTCAAATTTTAAATTTTAGATACATTTATGATAAGAATAGCCGGAATAAATCTTCCAGATGATAAAAAAATAAAAGTTGCTTTGACTGCTATTTATGGTATAGGTCCTTCAACTAGCGCAAAGATATTAGAAAAAGTTGCAATTGATGGAGAATTGAGAACCAAAGAAATAAACGCTGAAGACGCAAATAAATTAAGAGATGAAATTGAGAAACGCTATAAGGTTGAAGGTGAACTTAAGCATGAGGTCAAAATGAATGTGAAGCGGCTTAGGGAAATTGGATGTTACAGGGGAATGCGTCATCATAGAGGTTTGCCTGTTCGTGGACAAAGAACTAAGACAAATAGCAGAACGGTTCGTGGAAATACTCGAAAAACTATGGGCAGTGGAAGAAAGACAGTTGAAAAGACTTAATTTTGAATTAATGTTGTTAGTAGTACGGGTGTGTATCTAAAAATGATTTAAGTTAAAATATGTGGGAGCAAAACGCTAGTCGTTTCCTGCTCCACGTTCAATGAAATTATTATGGTGGAAGAAGTTAAAAAAATTGAAGAAACAGAAATTTTAGAAAGTGGAGATGTTGTTGAAGCTCCAAGTGTTTTAGCTACAGATAGTAATAAGAAAAAGAAAAAAAAGACAAAGCAACAAATTCTCAAAGGGCAAGCTCATGTAAAATGCACCTATAATAACACCATGGTTGCCATTTCCGATCTTAATGGTTCAATTTTGGGTTGGTCAAGCTCTGGGTTGTTGGGATTTAAGGGAGCTAAAAAAGCTACTCCTTATGCGGCTACGCAAGTGGTTGGCGATGTAGCTGAAAAGGTTAAAAAATATGGAGTTCAAGAATTGGATGTGTATGTTAAAGGCGTCGGCAGCGGACGAGAGGCTTCTATTCGCGCACTGGCAAACAGGGGGTTTGATGTGCAAATGATAAAGGATATTACGCCTATTCCACATAATGGATGTCGAGCTAAGAAACCTAGACGAGTTTAGTTATTAAGTAGTAATTTAGAAATTTTAAATTTAAAAATTTGAAATTAATATAGGATATGGCACGAGATTTGGATTCAAAGTGTAAAAAATGTAGAAGAGCCGGAGAAAAGCTTTTTCTTAAAGGTGATCGTTGTAATTCACCCAAGTGTGCGGTTGTTAGAAGACCTTATGCTCCTGGCATGCATGGAAAAAATATTTCCAGAGGACTTTCCGAGTTCGGAAAACAATTAGCTATGAAGCAACGCATCAAAAGAATGTATGGGGTTTTGGAAAAACAATTTCGTAGACATTTTGATGAGGCTAAGGGTAAAAAAGGCGTTACCGGAGATATGTTGTTAGCAAGACTCGAACTTCGTTTAGATAGCGTAGTTCGAAAAATGGGTTTTGCTTCAGCTCCTGCTCAAGCTAGACAACTTGTTAATCATGGACATTTTTTGGTAAATGGCAAGAAGGTTGATATTCCTTCTTTTGAAGTGAAAATCGGGGATGTTATAAGCATTGGCGAGACTAAAAAGGAAAGTGCTTTTTTTGCCAGTCAACTTCCAATAGTTAAAAATAAGAAAGATTTTCCATCCTGGATTCAATTTGATATTGTAAAGTGTGAAGGTAAAATAATTTCTCTGCCTAACAGAGAAGAAATAGATATTCATGTAGATCCACAAATGATCGTTGAATACTATTCTAGATAAGTTTCATTTTTTAAATTAAACTCAATTATTAATCAGGGTCTGCGGTTTATGATATTAACTCATGAGCCATGGATTCAATAGAGGATATGCAGATAGTTTCCCTTCCTCAGAAACCTAAATATACTCCAATTAATGAATTTTCCGGAAAATTTGAGGTTTCCGGGTGTTATCCTGGCTACGGCGCAACATTAGGAAATGCTCTTAGGAGGGTTTTGCTTTCTTCATTGGAAGGCGCAGCAATTAACTCTGTTAAAATAAAAGGAGTTTCGCACGAATTTTCAACAATAGATGGAATTAAGGAAGACGTTGTTCAAATAATTTTAAATTTGAAAAAAATAAGATTTAAAATGCATTCAGATGAGTCAGTAAAGATAAGCCTAAAGTTTAAGGGCGAAGGCATAGTAACAGCTTCGGAAATAAAATGTCCTTCTAGCGTGGAGATTGTAAGTAAGGATCAAATCATAGCAACCATAACGGATAAAAAAACCGAATTAGAAATGGAGTTGGAAGTTTCAAATGGTCTTGGTTATGTGCCAATTGAACAGCAGGAAAGAGAAGAAAAAGAAATCGGGGTTATTGTTATGGATGCAGTTTACACACCGATTAAGAGAGTTAACTATGAAGTAGAAAATGTGCGTGTTGGAAAAAGAACCGACTATAATAAAATAACTTTTGAAATAGTGACCGATGGGAGCATTACTCCGGAAGAAGCTTTTTCTAAAGCAGTTAATATTTTGGTTAAACAATTCTCAGCTTTAATCGGATTTGAGATCGAGGGCGATGTTGAAGAAGAAAAGAAGAAAGAAATAGTAGAAATTAAGGAGATTGAAATTAAAGAGGAGGCGATAGATCCATTGAAAATAAAAGTTGAAGAATTAAAAACCCTATCTACAAGAACATTAAATGTTATTCAACAAAGCAATATCAAGAAAGTAAAGGACATAGTTAAGCACGATGAAGACGGGATATTAGCTCTTGATGGAATGGGAGAGAAGGGATTGAAAGAGATAAAAAAAGCTATTGGTGAATTAGGTCTAACATTGAAGCAGAAATAATATAAAATTAGGAAATTAGTATTTATCAGTTGATTAGTATAGTATTTATATGAAACATAGAGTAAAAGGAAGAAAATTTAGTCGACTTCGAGATCAGCGAACTGCATTTCTCAAAACATTGGTAGGCAGTTTGATTGTTAAAGAGAAAATTACAACAACAGAAGCGCGAGCCAAAGAGATTAAATCAATCGTTGATAGAATGGTTGGTAAATCATTAAAAGCTAAAAATGATGAAACTAAAAAAGTTTCAGTTATTAGAGATTTACGTAAACACATGCCGTTGGTGGCTGCCAAAAAATTAATGAGTGAGTTCACTTTGAAATTTGAAAAGAGAGCGAGTGGTTTCGTAAGGATTATTAAATTGGAAAAACGCAAGGGTGATAGCGCTAAAATGGCGGTCATTGAGTTTGTTTAATTTTTGTGAATTACAAGTCAGTGCGAAAATTATTTATATTGAAATTATTAGCAATTCGCGAATTCGCATTTATTTGTGAGTTAGCATAACATAGTGAAATATTATGGAAAGAAAAATTCATTTATTTGATGCTAAGGGAAAGATTCTTGGCAGGTTGGCAACGGAAGTGGCCATGGTTTTGAGTGGAAAAAGAAAGGTTGATTATGCTTCTCATATTGATGCTGGAGATATTGTGGTTGTTATTAATTCTGAAAAGGTGATTGTTAGCGGAAATAAGGAAAATGATAAGATATATCACAGATTTAGTGGTTATCCTGGCGGTATAACATCAATAGCATTTAAAGATCTTTTGAAAAAGGATGCGTCAAAAGTTATAATGAACGCTGTTAATGGAATGCTTCCTAAAAATAAGCTTAGAGATAGGATGATGAAGAGATTGCATCCGGTGATTGGTCAGGAACATCAATATAAGATAGATATAAAACATTAATTTTATTTTGAATTATAAAATTTGAAATTATAACAAGATATGGCGGTTAAAAAAGAAGTTAAAAAAACAGTTTCGGCTACTAAAAAAGTTGCTGTTAAAAAAGTAGAGAAAAAGATAAAGAAAGAAGTTGAAGTTGTTGAAGCAAAAATTAAGGTTGAGAAAAAAAAGTCAGCTAAATATTTTTATGGTGTTGGAAGAAGAAAGACATCAGTAGCCCAGATTAGATTGTATGAAAATGAAAAAGCGACTGAAGCGGATTTGCTGATAAATGAAAGGGAAATGAAAGATTATTTTCCCACCTCATCACAGCAAAATATCATGAAAGCTCCTCTTGAATCTGTTGGTGTAAGTGGTAAATTTTCAATGTCAGCGTTGGTTAAGGGCGGTGGAATGACCGGACAGGTTGAGGCTGTGCAGTTGGGAATAGCTAGAGCTTTAGTGCAATTTGATGAATCTTTGAAGAAAACTTTACGAGATGGCGGATTTCTTACTCGCGATTCAAGGAAAGTTGAGCGAAAGAAGCCAGGATTAAAAAAAGCCAGACGAGCTCCTCAGTGGGCGAAAAGATAGGCATTATTTTTTTCAAGAAAAATATAATAAAAAGCGCTGCGATATGCAAGCGCTTTTTGTTATAAAGTTTAATTAATTAACTCAATTAGCCATATTTTTTATGGTTAACATTGAAAACAGTAGATGAAAGTCTTTTTATAATCCAAGGATGGGTGTTTCCTCGGGAAATTGGATCGATTGAATTATGGATTGTCCACTATTATTTGTATCGGTAAAATATATTTTGTCTTCAGAAAAATTACTTACTATTTTGGAATCTTTCTGTCCTAATAAGACTATGTCAAAAATATTATTCTTATCGCGTTGATCTAATTCGGATATTTTCAAGCTTTTATTGACAGAGAAAATAATGTGTTCATAGTCATTGCTCCATTGAATGTTATCAATCGATTGAGAATATCGAGTAACTGAAAGAATTTCGTTTTCATTGCGATAAGGTTGATCTTCCCAATTTCTTGTGAAATATGCATATATTTCGCGATCATTCCAAAAAAGCATTTTTTTGCCATCATTAGAAAACTGTACTCCTTTAGCATTATCTAATAATTTATTGAAATATTCATCTTCAATTCCCTTATTGAAAACGAAAAGTTGTCCAGTTTTGTTTTTCATGGCTATTCGTTCTTTGTCGTAAACAATGATTCGGTAGGAATTATCATTCATTTCTGTCGGAGAAGATGTTGTTATTTGAAGAGGTTTCATGCTGCCATCGAGATTTGTTTGAAAAACTATTCCATTTGGTAATTGAAAATAATATATATATTCACCGGAAATATCGTAACTGGATATCTGTTGAGCAATAACTTTTTTGTCCTGGGGATTTTTTATATCAAGACGATAAAGATCCCTTTTAGACATATAGTAAATGACATTTTTATCTTTTGAATCCCAGCGCACATAGGATATTTTTGAGGTATCTGCTAATTTTTCGAGATCAAAAATATCTCGAGTAGATATTTCCATAATAAAATATGTTTTATCTGAGCCTTTTTTCAGGGGAACTATTATTTTTTCTGATTGAGGTGACCATTCTATATTCTCTTGTTTGTCATCGGTAAATTCATGTTCAGTTGAAGAGAAAATTTGTTGAGTGGTATTTTTTTCCGTATCTAAAATATTAACAGAAAATTGACCATCTTTTTTCTGAGTGGCGGCTATTAGATTTTTGCTTGGAGCTATAAAAAAATTCGATACATCAGATTGATTATAGTCAGTACGTTTATATTCCTTGCGGGTAAGTAAAACATTCCAAAATTCAGTTGAGATCCCACTTCGAATAGTGGTTTTTTTGGACCAAGTATTAAATTCTGGAGCGCTTATTTCAACCAAATATTCATCTGGCTTAATCCTATTGATATGAAAAGAATTGTTTATTCGATTTAGTTTTTTGGAAACATCCGTGCCGTTTATTTGTATATTGATATTTTGCGGGTTGGATTTTATGGTCATGGATCCAGCGTGCACAAAAATACCCCTGTCAGAATTAAATGTATATCCAAATGAAAACAATATTAACACTGATGAGGTTATGAAAAATAAGACTACTAAAATCCAAAAAAATGTCGTTTTAAATTTATGGTTATTGATATCAATCATATTGGAAGGGTTTTTATGAATATTTAAAATTTGGCTAAAACAAGGCTTATTATTATTTTTTTAATTAAATTTTTAACTAAATATCTTTTCCAAGATTAGCTTGAAATTGACATTTTGTCCAGAAGATACTGTTGTAATTTATTTTATTGATGTATAATTCTCTTAGTAAAAATAAGAGAAATTCATATGGAAGATATTTTGGAAAAAATTACTCAATCTGGTCTGGTTACCGAGCTTTCAACTGTTGGAATCGTTTTGATTGGAATGAGTCTTTCCTTTTGGTTTTTAGTAGGTAGATTTAGATTGCACAATATGCTGATTAATGTCTATATATCTTTTGCGATTTTACAGGTCGCCCAAGAGGCACTTTTAGAATTTGGAAAGTTCATGCCATTGCTGTTTTTTCTGGTATTAGTGTTTTTTTTGACTATCAGTGATAGCACTATGTTTGAAATTCATTTATCCGGATCAGGATTAGCTATTTGGCAAGCAGCATTTTTTAGTTTTTTGGAGGCGGGATTATTATTTAGTATAATCGCATCTTTAATGCCCCAAAAACAAATTTTGAAATATTTTTCCGCAGGATCTTTGGAATTTTTCACATCTCCTTTAGCGGCGATATTGTGGATGGTTGTTCCATTGCTATTTTTAATTTTGATTGGTCGGCGAGGAAAATAATTTTATAATTTGAAGATATAATTGAAAAATAAACCAGAGTTGACGAATATTTTATTTCCGGTATAATTTAATTTGTTGCTTATGTGATTACTCAAGATGCGTCGTTAGCTCAGTTGGTAGAGCAACGGCCTTTTAAGCCGATGGTCGGGGGTTCGAATCCCTCACGACGCACAAAATAATTTAAATCCCCTTTGTAGGGGATTTAAATTTGTCTAAAAAAGTATATTTATAAAAAAGTTTTTTCTAGTTGGTTTTTGGCAGAATTTCGGAGTTTAATTATTTGTGTTATAATTAAATAAAAGATTAAGATTTGAAAAAATGATATGAAAAAAATATCTATCACGGCCATTTTTTTGACAGCAACTTTTTTAATATCAGGGTGTAGTTTAGGTAGTGATGTTATAAAAAAGACAATGCCTACGGATTTGATTTCGAAGGCTACTTTTTTGAAAACCGTGGATGGTGGAGTGGCTTGGGAGTTAAAAATGAAAATAGACGAAAAGAAAAATATATCTTCAGTTAACGTTCTTTCTGTTGCAATAGATCCTTTTGATGACAATATTTTGTATTTAGGATCAGAAAAAGATGGAATTTTTGTTTCAAAAGATAAGGCTGAAACTTGGAGTCAAATTAAGTTTCCAGAAAAAGTTTATGGTCTAGTTGTTGATTATTCAACTAAAAATGTTTTGTATGCTTCGGGTGTTTATAATGGAAGAGGGAAGATATTTAAAAAAATAGGCGAAGGGACTGAATGGAAGGAAATATACACTGAACCGGCTGATGGAACAGTAATATCTGCTTTAGCTATGGATAAATTTAATTCTAATATTATTTATGCTGGAACGAGTGAGGGTGTAATCATCAAAACGACAGATGGCGGAGGAACTTGGAATAATTTACATAAGGCAGATGCGGCTGTAACATCAATTGCCTTCGATAGTTCATCTTCGGGTACTGTTTATTTTGGAATTTTTCGACGTAATCTTTTGCGAACTTTTGATGGTGGGATTAAAATTGAAAATATAATGGATAATATTTCCGATATGAATGGTAATCAAAATATTTATTCGGTAGTAGCGGATCCGTATTTTTCCGGGGTAGTTTATGTCGGAATGGGAACTGGTATTGCCAAAAGTCTAGATAAGGGCGAAACCTGGACGACCTTGAATATTATCGCAAGTTCAAGTAATTTCCCCATTAGAGTGATGGCTATTAATCCTAAAAATTCTAAAGAAATTATATATGTTTCCGGTAAGGCTATTTATAAATCAATAGATGGAGGCTTGCAATGGTCTACTTATCAACTAGACACAAACAAAGATGTAAGTAGGATAGTTTATGATAAAAACAATCCATCGGTTTTGTACGCAGGACTAAGGAATTATTAGAAAAGTGAGTGATAATTTTTTAAATATTTTTTTATGTATAACGAAATAATTTTAAAAAAAAGAAAAGATTTGGATAAGACCATGGAGCACTTACAGTTTGAATTTGGAAAATTGCGCACCGGCAGGGCAAACCCATCTTTAGTGGAAGACGTAATGGTGGATTATTATGGAACAAAAACTCCTTTAAAACAAATTGCTTCGATCAATACTCCAGAGCCTAGACAAATAACCATTCAGCCTTGGGATAAGGGAGCTATTGGACCGATTGAAGGGGCTATTCGAGAATCTGATTTGGGATTAAATCCAATTAATGATGGAATATTTATTCGATTAAATATTCCAGTGCTTACTGAAGAAAGAAGGAAGGATCTGGTTAAAGCATTAAACAGTAGAGCGGAAGACGGCAGAATTGCTTTGCGTAATATTAGGGAAGAAGTGCTTAAGGAGGTTCAGAGTATTGAAAAAGAAGGATTGATTTCTGAAGATGATAAGTTTCGTGCTAAAGAAAAAATCCAAAGCATAATTGATGATTATAACAAGAAAATAGAAGATATTCGAGAAAAGAAAGAGAAAGAAATCATGACAGTTTAATTTTTTGGGTAGGTATTAATTCGAGCAAGTTAAGTATCTTTTAATTAAAAAATTAATTCAAAAAAATAAAAAATTAAAATTACCAGCAATGATTATTCTGGAATGATTATTTTTTTAAAACAAAATTAAAATGGCTATTTTGATATTTATAATTATTCTTGGAATTTTAGTTATAGTCCACGAATTGGGACACTTTTTAGTTGCCAAAAAAAATGGTGTAGCTGCTCATGAATTTGGTTTCGGTTTCCCCCCTAGATTAATTGGGGCATATAAAGATAAAAAAAATAAATGGAAAATTGTTTATGGCAATAAATATGTTGAAGCTAAGGGAACTATTTATTCTTTGAATTTATTTCCTATCGGTGGATTTGTGAAAATAAAAGGCGAAGATGGTCTACATGAGAAAGATCCTGATAGTTTTGCCGGTAAGCCAGCCTGGACTAGGATAAAGATTTTATTGGCCGGTGTGGTTATGAATTTTGTTCTGGCTTGGATATTTTTTTCCATGGGGTTTATGATAGGTACTTACGAAGAGGTTTCTGATACTGATATTGCCGGATCTAAGATATTGATAAATATCGTTTCGGAAAACTCACCAGCACAAAGTATGGGTATTAAGCTGGGAGATGAAATGGTTTTGGGAAAAAAGGGAAGCGAACTAGTTTTTTTCCAAGAAGTAAAACAAGTCCAGGAATTTATTGGCAGGCACAAAGGTGAAGAAATTACTTTGACAGTTAAGCGCGGAAAAGAGCAACAAGAATTGATTGGAACTCCTCGGTTGGAAAATACTGAAAATCAAGGATTGTTAGGAATAGGTTTAGCTCAAGTAAAGATTATTCGTTATAATTTGCTAGAAGCGTTTTATTATGGATTATTAGAGATGGGAAACGTTTTTGTTATGATGATGATAACGCTTAAAGAGCTTTTTATTGGCAGTAATGAGAGGGTCGATGTTACTGGTATAATAGGGATAGCGGTTTATACTGGACAAATAATTCCTCTCGGTTTGGTTCAATTATTGCGTTTTGCTGCTATGTTAAGCATAAACCTTGGTTTTATAAATGCTCTGCCGTTTCCAGCATTGGACGGTGGACGAGTACTTTTTGTTTTAATAGAGAAAATTAAAGGCTCGCCTGTTAGTGAAAAAGTAGAGCAATTTTTTCATACCGTAGGTTTTATGTTATTGATAATTTTAATGATAGTGGTTACTTTTAAGGATTTTGCAAGATTTGAAATATTCGACAAGATCAAAGGGGTGTTTTAGTTTTTTATTATTTATACAGATTTGGTTTATTTTTCACTAGTTGACATGGTTATGCTTTCTGGTATGATTGATTGTGTTAAGGTTGTTTTTATGGCTCTGCGTTTGCGGTAGCCTTTTTAAATCGATTAAAAAGAAAAAAATGGTTAGATTAATGACAAAAGAAGGGTTAAAAAAACTTCAAGATGAACTTGATGAAAGAAAAACTACTCTCAGACAAGAAATAGCTCAAGCAATAAAAGAAGCTAAGGAGCAGGGTGATTTAAGTGAGAATGCTGAATATACCGAAGCAAAATCCCAGCAAAATGAAAATGAATCCAGGATAGCTGAACTGGAAATGATTTTGAAAGATTCTCAAGTTGTTGAAAAAATAAAATCAAATGGGCATGTGCAATTAGGCAGTATTGTGAGCGTTGATTTTAATGGGAAAAAAATAGATTTTCATATTGTTGGATCTAATGAGGCTGATCCGGCTAGTTTTAAAATTTCCAATGAATCACCCTTGGGCAAGGCTTTTATGAACAAAGAAAAAGGGCAAGCAGTGGAAGTTGCTATTCCGAGCGGTTTTGTTAAATATAAGATTTTAGATATTAAATAATCCCACCAAACTTATAGGCTTATTATAACCTCGCTTAAGCGGGGTTTTGTTTGCCAAAAAATTATCTTTGGGCTATTATTTAGGCATATTTAAAGTTTAAAATTTTGAATTTTAAGTTTGGAATTTTGGATGAAATTTAAATTTATCAATCTCTAAAAAATAGAGCATTGTTATAAATTTATTGAAGTTCGAAATTAAAAATTAAAAAATTCTATCTATTCATGATTAGGGATGATATAAGACAAGTAAAATTAGATAAATTGGAAAAAATACGCGAATCTGGCATGGATCCTTATCCGGAAAAAGTTCAGCGTGATTTTTCTAACACTGAAGCGGTAGAAAAATTTGACCAAATAAAAAAACCGATTTCGTTAGCGGGGCGCGTGCGCTCACTGCGCCCAATGGGTGGCAGTGCTTTTGCGAACATTGAGGATGAATCTGGCAAGATGCAACTTTTTTTCAATAAGGGGAATATGGAGGAAAATTTGTTTAAACTTTTTGTGAAGAATGTGGAGCTTGGGGATTTTGTGCAGGTTACCGGAGAATTGTTCTTAACTAAGACTGAAGAAAAATCTTTAAAAGTGATGGATTGGAAAATGCTTTCCAAAAATATCCGACCTATTCCTACTGAACATTTTGGAATTAAAGACGAAGAAGAACTTTTGCGTCGGCGTTATTTGGATTTAATGACAAATCCCGAAACACGCGAACTTTTCCGTAAGAAAAATATTTTTTGGCAAACAATTCGAACATTTCTGGCTAGTAGTGGATTTTTAGAAGTGCAAAATCCGGTATTTGAACATACTCCGGGAGGAGCTGATGCGGAGCCGTTTACAACTCGCCATAAAGCGCTTGATCAAGATTTTTATATGCGCATTTCATTGGAATTGGCACTTAAAAGATTATTAGTTGGCGGCTATGAAAAAGTTTTTGAAATTGGTCGTGTTTTTCGAAATGAAGGAATTGATCGGCATCATTTGCAAGAATATGATGCAATGGAATTTTATGCAGCATATTGGGATTTGCAAAAAGGGATAGAATTTTCAGAAAATATGTATAAAGAAATTGTGAAAAATGTTACTGGGGCAATGGTTACGCAATATGAAGGTGTGAATATTGATTGGTCAAAAAAATTCCCGGTTGTTGATTATTTTGATGCGTTTAAAAAAGAAACCGGCATTGATTTGTCTGATGATGTTTCCGTTGAAACCTTGATGGCAAAAGCGGATGAGTTCGGCATCAAATATGAAAAATCATATGGCAAAGGACGAATGATTGATATGGTGTATAAAAAAACTGTGCGTCAGAAAATGATTCAACCTTGTTTTTTAGTTGGACATCCAATTGAAGTTTCTCCGTTGGCAAAAAAAGATCCAAACAATCCTAAGAAAGTTCTCAGATTTCAAGTGGTAGCAGGTAAAGCTGAACTTTGTAATGCCTTTGCTGAATTAAATGATCCAATTGATCAGAAAGTTCGTTTTGAAGAGCAGATGAAACTACGTGAAGCAGGCGACAGCGAAGCACAGATGATCGATGATGATTTTGTAGAAGCTCTGGAGTATGGAATGCCAAACGCTTTTGGCTTTGGTCTTTCAGAGCGCTTTTTTGCATTTTTGATGGATAAATCAGTTCGAGAATGTGTGATTTTTCCAGCGATGAAAGCGAAAGAATAATATTTTCTTCAGCGCATAAACTAATTGCATGATTTTTAAAAAAAGGCTAAAGACCTCATTTTTTTAATAGTAGTTTTAAGTGAAATCGATATAGGCTAATTTGTGAAAAAAATTGCCAATAAATTAAAACAGAAAACAGGTTTGGATAAATTTTTTATTTATTGACTAATCTATCGCTCATGCTTATTATTAAATAGCCGAAGTTTTGATATAAAAATACAAAAAGCCCGTGCGATTACAGGCAAAAGTACCTCAAAGAGGGAAAATGCGTTTGAGTCGTGAAACACCTTCGGTCGGGCGCCCAAAATTAAAGCGACTCTCTCCAAGAGTCGCTTTGTAATAATCCAGTAGATTTTTCTGGATTACGTTATACTTTATACGACATTTCTTCTTCTTCTTTTCTTTTATTCTTTTTTCTTCCCTTTCTTTCTCTTTTCTTCATCATTGTAATCGGCATAATCAGTGCCGGTTAACATTCTTTTTAAACCAGTCAGATCATTTATCAGGATAGCTTTGATCCCATTTCCCTTGGGATCTATTGTCTGGCACATAAAAACCTCCTAAGGTTGGATTTGGCAAGAGTTGAATGAACAATGATAACTTTCTTATATTATAGCAGGAAAGATAATAAATGTCAAACCAGTTTTTTATTGCCTTGCCCCGAGTCTTATTTAGAGTTAAGATTAGAATAAAGATTAATGGTTAATAAATTTTAATATGTTGGACATAAAATTTATACGTGAAAATAGGGAATTGATAGAGGTGGCCATAAAAAATAAGAACCTGGAATTGGATTTGGAGGAAATTTTAAAATTAGATGGAAAAAGAATAAGGCTAATAAAGGAGGTTGAAGAGCTTTTATCAATGAAAAATTCCATTAATGATTTAATTAAAACAGCAACAAGCTCAGATGAACGGGTTGAAATAATAGAAAAAGGTAAAGAAATAAAAAATAAGCTGGAAGAAAAAGAACCACAACTAAAAAAAATTAAAGATGATTTTGAAAGATTAATGGTGAAAGTTCCTAATATTATTTCGTCTGACACGCCAATTGGAAAATCCGACTTGGATAATGTAGAAGTAGAATTAGGCGGTAAAAAAATTGAGTTTATTTTCGCGCCAAAGGATCATATTCAATTAGGAAAAGATTTGGATATTTTAGATTTGGAAAAGGGCGCAAAGGTGGGTGGTTATCGTGGGTATTACGTGAAAAATGAGGGGGTTTCTTTGATGATGGCATTGATGATGTATGCGCTGAATAAAATGATTGAAAAAGGTTATGCGCTGATGATTCCACCAACATTAGTAAAAGGTAGTGCGCTTTTTGGAACGGGATATTTCAAAAACAAAGAATATGACAGTGACATCGATGAAGTTTATCAGGTAATGTCGGGTGAAAAAGATTTGAATGGTAAAACTAATAAGGAGAAAAAATTTTTAGTGGGGACTGCTGAACCATCACTGTTGGCGTATTATACAGACGAGGTATTAAGATTTGATCAATTGCCAATTAAGATTTGTGGCTATTCGCAATGTTATCGCAGTGAAATTGGTAGTTATGGTAAGGATACGAAAGGTTTTTATCGAGTACATGAATTTATGAAAGTAGAGCAGGTGGTATTGATGGAAGCGAATGAAGAAAAATCAATTCAAATGCACGATGCCATGTTGGCAATTTCTAAAGAAATTCATGAAGAATTAGGTCTGCCATATCGCGTATTGCAAATTTGCAGTGGTGATATGAGCGCAGGAAAATATCGGGCCTTTGATATTGAAGCTTGGATGCCAGGACTCAATCGTTGGGGAGAAATTGGATCAGCTTCTAATTTCACTGATTGGCAAGCTCGACGGCTTAATGCGAAATACGTCGATCAAGATGGTAATCGAAAATATGTTTATATGTTAAATAATACAGTTTTGCCATCACCACGTTCGTTTATTGCAATTTTGGAGAACTTTCAACAAGCTAACGGCAGTGTGGTAATTCCGGAAGTTTTGCGTAAGTATATGCCAGGAGGTATGGAAAAAATTGAAGCTAAGCGTAACAGTAAATAATTTTAAAAAATAATTTATTTATTAGGCTTTTTTGTTCTCATTTATTTTATTTTAAGCCTTATTATTATATGCAAAAATTGAAATTCCCGGAAGGGTTTTTGTGGGGGGTGGCGACAAGTTCGTATCAGATAGAAGGTGGTAACTCTAATTCCGATTGGTGGGAGTGGGAGAAGCAAGGGAAAGCGAAAAACGAATCGGGAAAGGCTTGTGATTATTGGAATTTGTATAAAAAGGATCACGACATGTTGGGGGAATTGGGAGTTAATCTTTTCAGATGCTCGATTGAATGGGCGCGCGTCGAGACCGAGGACGGTGTTTTTTCTAATCAGGCTTTCGAGCATTATCGGGAAATTTTGCAGGACCTGAAAAATAGAAACATCAAGACTCAAGTAACTCTCTGGTGGTGGACTAGTCCTATCTGGTTTCAGGAAAAATACGGATTCCATAAAAAAGAATCAGTTGCTATTTTTGTTCGCTACGTTGAGAAGGTGACACGGGAGCTCGGTGACCTTATTGATATCTTTACGATTCTTAATGAACCGATGGTTCCATTGGGGCAGGGTTTTTTGGCTGGTGTTTTTCCGCCTGGATATAAAAATCCGGTCAAATTTTTAAAGGCTGTGAATAATATTGCTAAGGCTTACGAAAAGTCATATAAAACTATTCATGAAAAATATCCTGATGCTCAGGTGGGAATCACTTATTTGTATAATTGGTATGAATCTGAAGGTTTTGGAATTTTATTAAATACGATCAATAGAATTGCGCAGTGGTATCGCATTGATTTGCTTGGAAATAAAATTAAAGGACATCAGGATTATGTCGGCATTAATTATTATCGTTTGGGTAAAATCAAATTTAGTCTGAAAAATTTCAGAATGGATTCAAGAAATCAAACATATCTCGGATTCACAATTGAAGAAGATTTGGGGAATGTGATGAAATGGATTTCATATCCTGAAGGAATGTTGAAAGTTTTGAAAGAGGCAAGTGATAAATTCAAATTGCCAATTTATATTACCGAAAATGGTGGTCCTACACGCGAGGGTATTGAGGATCATGACAGAATAAAATTTATTAAAACTCATCTGGCCTTTGTGCACAAAGCAATCTCTGAGGGAGTTGACGTGCGCGGATATAATTTTTGGTCGCTGATGGATAATCTTGAATGGCTGTATGGATATGAACCGAAATTTGGTTTGATTGAAGTTGATTATAAAACGCTTGAGCGGAAGCCAAGAAAAAGTTTTTATGAATATGCAAAAATTTGCAAAAACAATGAGCTTGAGATTGATTAATAAGCAAGCCAATATTTGAATATTAATATTTTTTAATATACAAAACACTGCTTACTGGTATATATAGCAGTGTACGTAATTTAGAAAAAAAGAGGTTTTGTTTGGTGGAAAAACTTAAAAGTCCCTTCGATTTTTTTTCGAAGGGACTTTATTTGTGCTATCTAGTGTCCTGAGTCGTCATGGATGAGTGTTTTTTGTTTTGATGATTAATTTGTAGGCATATTTATCATCTCCCCAAAAAAGTGGTTCATCGACAAAAGACTCAATCTTTACTGATGCTATTTGTTCGATAAATAATTCTTGCTCAGTTTTTTTCCAACAAGAAACTGGTTTCGTATAATTTATTTGCTCGTCACTAAAAATCATGCATCGTTTTGTGTCTTCTTCGGTAACCTGTTGGTTTGCTGAAAAAAAATGGGAAACAGGTCTAATTTTTTCAATGAAAAGATTATTTTTTTTAAAATTATATCCGAGGCGGACGTTTCGTTGGTGCGGATTTGTATAACTCATTTCAATTAATCTTTGGTACCCAATAAATATTTGAATGTAAGCAGGATAAGTTTTTCCATCCACAACAACAAATCTTAAAAGATAATTACAGAAAATTGAACGGAATAGCAATTCGAATTTTTCCGGTGGAAAATTTATGAAATATTCTATTTCCGTGCGAAGTAGATTAATTTCTATTTCAGTAAATGGCATAGCTACCTCTTTTTATAAGGGTTGGTGTATTTTTTTCATCAATAGTGAGAGCGTATATTGAACTGTCAATAAAACTGTTGTTAATGATTTATAGCAGTATTTATGGTTTTTTGTCAAAGAGAAAGCTTTGATCGAAGAGAGTTTTTTAGGGCATTGTTTATATGTTTTCAAAGCCCTGTGTTGGGTATTATTTGGATGTCGCCAAGCCCATCTTGATTATGATGTTTTATGGTTATATCGAAAAAGCGTTGCTAGTTTTAAATTATATGAAGTGGTTATAGAAAACTAAGATCTTCGAAGGCTTGACAGGTTTTTTTTCATCGTATATACTCAAAAAGCGGTTTAAAAAGTAGTGATAATTTGCTAGAAAAAAACCAGAAAAAAATTAAAGAATATTGAAAATTCGGGTGAAAAAATACATCCCGATACGTATCGAAAGATATTTGTCAGGATGTGTTTTTTATACTCTCTGGATATTGTTCTGGAAAAGTAAGAAATGTGAACTTTTAAAATTAAATTAAAGACAATCGCAATTTATTGCGGTTAGTCCTTACAGTTATTAATTTAACTGGTGTTTTTCTGAGCTTATCGTTTTTTCATTTTTTCGATAATAAAAATGAAACGTTAATATCTTCGGTAAAAAGATTACCCTGTTTAACAAGAAGTTCGCTTTTTGTGAAAACTATTTTATTGAGAGTTTGATCCTGGCTCAGGATGAACGCTGGCGGCGTGGATAAGGCATGCAAGTCGAGTGGGTTTAGACCCACGGCAAACGGGTTAGGAATACGTAGGAATCTTCCCTGAAGTCGCGAATAATCCGGAGAAATCCGGAATAATACGCGATGTGCTCTACGGAGTAAAGATTTATCGCTTCAGGAGGAGCCTATGTCCTATCAGCTTGTTGGTGAGGTAATGGCTCACCAAGGCTATGACGGGTAGGGGGCGTGAGAGCGTGGCCCCCAACATTGGGACTGAGACACTGCCCAAACACCTACGGGTGGCTGCAGTCGAGAATATTCCACAATGGACGAAAGTCTGATGGAGCGACGCCGCGTGCAGGATGAAGGTTTTCGGATTGTAAACTGCTTTTGTATGGGAAGAATTTCGATGACGGTACCATGCGAATAAGAGGTTACTAACTCTGTGCCAGCAGTAGCGGTAATACAGAGACCTCAAGCGTTATCCGGATTTATTGGGCGTAAAGCGCAAGTAGGCGGACATGTTAGTCAGATGTCAAATCCTCCGACTCAATCGGAGAACTGCATTTGAAACGGCATGTCTAGAGGAAGTGAGAGATCTATGGAACTCATGGTGTAGCAGTGAAATGCGTTGATATCATGAGGAACACCAAAGGCGAAGGCATTAGATTGGCACTCTCCTGACGCTGAGTTGCGAAAGTGTGGGTAGCGAATGGGATTAGATACCCCAGTAGTCCACACCGTAAACGATGTATATTAGGCATTGGAAGTATCGACCCTTTCAGTGTCGTAGCTAACGCGTTAAATATACCGCCTGGGAAGTACGGCCGCAAGGCTAAAACTCAAAGGAATAGACGGGGATCCGCACAAGTGGAGGATCATGTGGTTCAATTCGACGATAAGCGAGAAACCTCACCAGGGCTTGAAACTAAGCTGCAAGGCCAAGAAATTGGTCCGCCTTCGAGGGTGCTTAGCAGGTGCTGCATGGTTGTCGTCAGCTCGTGTCGTAAGATGTTCCGTTAAGTCGGGAAACGAGCGCAACCCCTGTCGTGTGTTATATATGTCACACGAGACTGCCCAGACTAGAGTTCCTAAAACCTAAAACCCATAACCCATAACCCATAACCTAAAACCTGAAATTCAGGATACGGGATACGGGATTCAGGATACGGGATATGGGATTTGGGCATTGTAGTCTGGGAGGAAGGAGGGGATGACGTCAAATCAGCATGGCCCTTTGACGCCCTGGGCGACACACGTGATACAATGGCCGGTACAGAGGGTTGCCAAGCCGCGAGGCGGAGCTAATCCCAAAAAGCCGGCCCCAGTTCGGATAGGAGTCTGCAACTCGACTCCTTGAAGCCGGATTCACTAGTAATCGGAGATCAGAACGCTCCGGTGAATACGTTCTCGGATCTTGTACTCACCGCCCGTCACACCAAGAGAGTCGGTAACACCCGAAGGCCCCGGGTTAAATCGGGGACAACGGTGGGATCGATAATAAGGGTGAAGTCGTAACAAGGCATCCGTAGCGGAAGCTGTGGATGGATCACCTCCTTTCTAGGGAGTTACGGTGAACTCTGTTGTCTTCGGACAGCAGACTAATCTATACGGTCGTTTGCCTTGAGCTTAGGCTCAAAGTAAAACTTTGTTTACCTAAGGGTAAGCAATGGCTCAGAACAAATAAACATAGGGCTAATCGCAATAAGCGGCGATTAACCCCGTTAAATCCTGCTCGCAGGAATTTGCTTTGCAAATTATTTAACAGGGTAAATTTTGTCGTCTTACTGTAGACTGAAAGCACTCGAAAGGGTGTTTTTTGTGTTAAAATAATATTACTTGACAAACTGTATTTTCTAATAGATACTTCACTATTAAGAAGTTCTTTAAAATAACCCAAAAATCCCAAACGAAAGGAGGTGATGAGTGTCATGACTGCAAAAAAAGGGTCGATCGTAATTCCGACAAAATCTCAGCGTGAAAAATTACTGGGCAGGATTTCGGTGGACGGTCTCGGAAGCGGACTGAAGTGTTGTTATACCTCGTGCTCAAGGTGTTGATCACGACATCAACCAACGAGGGGGAGGAGAAATTTTTCCTCCCCCTTTAACTTATAAAAAAATAGCGGAGGAGGTGACTACCATGAAAAGGCTTTCAAAATGGTGCAAAATTTTCAGGTTTGAGGAAATAACAGCTTTTTTTCATTCGCTTTCATTTGAAGTTATTTATGTTCCAAATGATGAGGGCGATATCTTTTTGAGTGCAATTGATTCATTGGTAAAAGACAGTGACATTTCTAAGTTTTTGAAAAATGAAACACTTTCTGCTCTTGTTAATGGAAAAATGGTTGTCGATTATGAGTACAATGAAATGCAAGAGCTTTATACGCTCAGAGAGTCTTTAGTTGATGACACAACTCTTGAAATGATGTATATGATCTTGACTGACGACTGCAATCTTAAGTGCAGTTATTGTTTTGAAGATTCTCCTTCGTGCGACCCTTCTTTTGAAAGCACTTACATGACAAAAGAAGCTGCTGTAACGGCAGTTGAATATTTTGCCAATATCACCAAACTTTATGGGGATAGTGAGAAAAAGAAGATAATACATTTTTATGGAGGGGAACCGCTTCTTAATTTTGCTGCAATGAAGGCTGCTGTTGAGCGGATATCTGAATTGAAAGTCGAAGGAAAACTTCCGCATGATTGTATTCTTGTTATGGTGACCAACGGAACCTTGATAAACGATGATATTGCAACTTTTCTTTCGGAGAACAACATCGCTGTTGGAATATCAATCGATGGTCCTGAGGAGCTGAACAATGCTTACAGGATTTCGAAAAGCAAAAAAATGTCTAATGTCTTTAAGACAACGAGAGATGCCTATGAACTTTTGAAAAAATATGGTATCAACGTTGGACTTTCTGCCACACTAACACCAGAGATTGTGGAAAATTTTGATGAAGTTTTGGAATTTTTCATTAACGATCTCGGTATATCTGATGGCGTAAGCTTTAATATAATGCATTTTAATCCAACTGTTGATGTTGATGATAATTATTTTGAAGCTGCTGCCAAGGCTCTTATAAAGGCATATGCTCGTTTCTCTGAAATCGATGTTCATGAAGAAAGGATGATGAGAAAAGTTTCTGCCTTTATAAAATGCGAGCAAATGCTGGGGGATTGTGGAGTGGTTGGCAATCAGATTGTTGTGGCTCCTGATGGAAAGATTGGTGTTTGTCAGGATTTTGTTAAACCTCGCACATATTTCAAGGGAACCGTCTTTGACAAGGATTTTGATTTAATCAAAGAAGGTTTGTTTGATGGGTGGAAAACAAGATCTCCGCTTTTCATGGATCAGTGCCTTGATTGTGAGGCTGTTGCGATATGTGGCGGAGGATGTCCCGCCAGTGTTGAGTTGAAAACTGGAAGCAGATGGAATATTGACAAAAGGATCTGCCCCCACAGCAAGATGACACTTAGCTGGCTGTTGCTGAATACCTATAAACTTTCAGTAGAATAATAATACCTTGATTATTGTTATTTGTAATGTTAAATTTAGGGTAAATATTTTAAGTATTTACCCTTTTATTTTTATGTATCCAAAGATAAAATTTAAAATTAGTGTAAAAAAAGATATTGAAACTCTGAAAGCATTTACCCAAGATGCTCAGTTTGATGGTGGGGAAAATTTAAGAGGGGCAATTTTTGGAAAATATCCCAAATTGAAAGAATATTTCAAAGAAAACAAGATACAAGATTTGAAGAGTTTGAGTGATTTCATAAAAATAAAATATAAAAAAGAAGAAGATGTTGTAAAGAAAAATTTGGAAATTTACAAAAAAAATTGGAAAGAAATTGAAAAAGATTTTTTCAACCTCGCTAATGAATTGTTTGACTCAAGATATTGGCCTAAAGGAAAATATATTTCTTATCCAACTATTTGGGGAATGTTTTCAAGGTTTTTGGAAGACAAGACATTTCAAGTCCCTTATAAATATGGAAAAAAGAAATATGTAAATGTTGTTATTGCTCATGAAATGTTGCATTTTATTTTTTATGAATATTTTAATAAAAAATATCCGAAATACAGTTCAGATAAATATGATTTTGTCGTTTGGAACACTTCAGAAATTTTCAATGAGATTGTACAAAATTCGCCAAAATGGGTTAAGGTATTTGGACTTAAAACAATGGGATATCCAATGCATAAAGATGCTGTAAAAAGATTGAGTAAAAAATTCTATAAAACTGAGGATATAGATAGCGGTCAACTTATAAGAGAAATTCTCAAAGAAGCTGAGAATATAAAAATGTCTTAATTTTTATAAACTTAAAAAGAATTATATTCAAATCATCTAACTCCTTTAAAATCGGGTCAAAATATTTGCATAATTAAAAAGTAATTTATTAAAATAAGCATTGTTTTAATGGCTCAGTTTTCAGCCTTTAGACATTGCGGAATTTCTCGTGTATTCTAAGTTGGGAATCACCTCCTTTCTAGGGAGAATTGATAGCTACCGAGAAATGCACTCTAGTAGAAGTTACGCCCCTCATAGGGCATAATGGAGAGCATTGGTAGTTATCCGCTGGTCGTAATTTGCTTCGGCAAATAACAGCAACGGCAAAGCCAAGCCAAATAAAAATGGTAGTCGTATGTTTGTACAAGCATATGCATTGATATAGCAATATATCACTCAGAATAGACTCTAAAAGGACTCCGCTAGTGAGGGCTAACGGCCCTAATCTCGCAAGAGATTGGGGAATCGCAATAGGTTGTGATACTTATTTACTTTGCTGAACGCATTTCTGCGAAAACATCTTAAATGGTGTTTTTTGCGTGGGTCAGACTACTCCGTTCCCTGGAAATGGTTCAATTCTAGGGAATGTTTTTCAGCAATTTTAGTCCATTACTCCGCTTGATTATATATTTTATCTGTGCTACAAATTAAGGTCGTAGCTGTTTGAAAACAAAATAGGAAATTACTGTTCAGATATAAATTTCAACCCATAGGAGGTTCTGAGATGAGTATTTGCTGTGTTATAATTAAGGCATCGTTTTACAGCAGATTGCTTTATAATCTGCTCAACAGAATTATGACCAACCAAGCCACACAAAAACAGGGGGATGAAAAAGAACCAGTAGTGGATATGGAAGTTGTTATCAAGGAGAATAATCTTCAGTTGGTGGAGACAGAGTTTTTCCGCCAAAAGAAGACTGTTGCCAAGGTAAAAGACGCCCAAGGCAATCGTCTCATTCTCAAGACTGGCAGAATTGACCCTTTTCAGGCTCAACTGCTCAAGACTGCCAAACAGATGGAAGCCCAGCTCTACTTCAAGGTTCCAGCTATCATCAAGCAGGGCGAGGGCTGGATTCTGCTGGAGGAAGTTCAGGGACAATTTCTCAATGACTTCTACAATAAGAAACCAGACTGGTGCGTGGAGGTCAGTAAGAAAGTTGCCGACAGTTACCAGCTGGTTATTCAAGAAGTCCAGAAAATTCAATCACTTGGCAACTTGCTGGTTGATGGACAGGAGTGGCTTTTCTCCAGACTCAATATGTGGAGCAAGCCGATTGTGGACGCTGGGCTGATTGACTTTTCACTGGTGCAACAACTCAAGCAAGAATTCGAAGAGGTCATCAGTCGAAAAGGCGAAAACTTCTTCAGCTGGGTTCACGGCAACGTCATCGGAGATCACATCCTTGTTTCTGGCGAAGACGTATATCTTATTGACCTCAACGCTGTGCCGAGAGCTGGAAGGGGATACCACGACTTTCTGAGGGCATTGGATTTTATGTTTCTCAAAGCGGAGAACGATGAGCAGATGTTTGTTTTTATTCAGAAATGGATGGAGCAATATTTGTCAGAACTTGATGAGAATGAAGTTAAATTAGTTTTCGCTTTCAGAAACATCGGTATCCTTGGCTGGGACATCCTGCATCACAACGTGGAATACACGAAAGGGAACATTGAGGCGAAGAAGCGACTGGCTTTGAGATTTATCAAACGAGAATACGAATAGGAGGTGGGAGATGGCAGACGAACAGAAGAAGGAAAAACGGATTTGCGTGATGTGCAAGAAGGAAGAAGTTTTCCAGCAGTGGAAAGACAATGGATTCGACAAATGCTTTTCGTGTGCGATGGCTTTCAGAGACCAGATGCACGAAAAATTTGTCGCCTGCCTTTCCTCTGAACAACTCGCCCTGTTCGAGGCTTACAGCAAGGCAAGGGAAGACTTCACTTCGATGGTCATTCTCGACTGAAGTGCAACAGCGATTTGCAACAATGGAGCCCCTGGGACTTTCCCCAAGGGCTCTTTATTTTGGCTAAAATTGGCTATATCCTCCGTTCTCCGCTGAAGCGGATAAATTCACTTGCTTTATCTTGTCACGAAGCTAATGTGTGAGTGCTATGGAAACACAAACTCAAATGCGAACCATCCAGAATATGAGCGAAGAATACCTGACGTGACTTCAGGAAAGTTTTTTCTTATACTTGTATTATTTTTTTATAAATGCTAATTTTTTAGTAGGTTCTTGAATAACAAATATCAAGGGAGGTGTGAATATGTATAGTCGGTTAATATTAGGGGACATTATGCGACTTGAAAGGGCGATGGGCCCGTCGCACGAATGTCACAGATGAGGGTCGGTTTTCCTGGCCCACAGCGATGGATGTCCGAACTGCGGAAATTATCGGATTTCGAGTCTTCACAAGACGGAAGAAAAACAGGAAGATTGGGATATGGAAACTTATCCCGTGATTGTGATTAATTTTGACAACCCGGACTCCTTCTCTCACATTGTTAATATTGGTGATTTCAGTCCTTACCCGAGGGCATGAAATGGAAACAATGCGAGACGCGAAAGCGACTAAGGATAAATTCCTTGGCCGCTTTTTTATTGTTGAATTTTGTTGCATAAATATGAATACCTGTTATTATAGTATACTGCTTCAAAGCAGTTTTTGAACCTTAAAAAAAGAATGAATTTACATATAAGTTAGTAATTAAATTTATCGAAAGGAGGATTATTGGCAAGGGGTGAAGGTTTTCCATTGGCGTAGTAAAAACTAATAGGAGGAAGCTGTGAAAAAAGGATTCGCACTCAACGAGGAAAACATCAACCTTCTGGCCATGCAGTTATTCGATGTGGGTGCGGTGTTGTGCACTGACTACTACAAGCTCAAGCTGCACGAAAAGCATCCCGATGCTCCGCTCTCACCGTTCTTCATGAACTTGCGCACTTCCGACAATCCCAAATCCGGTCCGCTGACGCCGGCCATCGTCCAGAAGATCAGTGAGATCTTCTATGACTACGCCACTTTCTCCGGTCAGATCGAAGACTTCGACTACATCATCGGCATTCCGAATGCCGCTGACCCCTTTGTAGAGGCTTTCGCCAAACTGATGCCTGATGGCAAGGATCGCATTCTTCATCTTACGAAGATCACCGACGACAGCAGCAGAAAGATCGGACCGCTCACAAAAGAATCTGCCACCAAGGCAGTTCCCGGCAAGAAGGTTCTTCTGTTTGATGACCTCATTACTGGTGCCGATAGCAAATTTGAAGCGATCGAAGCTGTCGAGAATTCCGGCTTCGTGGTCAAAGATGTTCTTGTGCTCATCGACCGCGAACAGGGTGGTGCCGACCAAATCGTCAAAGCTGGTTACATGCTTCACAAGATTTACAAGATTTCCAGTATGCTGTACTACTACAAATTCATGGGGAAAATAACCTCTGAGAAACATGCAGAGATACTTCGGTATCTCATGGCAGCGTAGTAATAAGCTGCCCAAAATTAAAATGGTCACTAGGCTATCTGTGTAATTGCCCCTCTCGTATAAAAGCGATTGGGGCATTTTTTTATTGTCTTTTTTCATATTTTTTCCCCAATCTCCAACGAATCACCTCCTTTCTAGGGAGTTACGGTGAACTCTGTTGTCTTCGGACAGCAGATTAATCTATACGGTCGTTTACCTTGAGCTTAGGCTCAAAGTAAAACTTTGTTTACCAGTTTGGTAAGCAAAAACTCGGATAACACGAAGGACTAGCCACAATAGCTTGTGATTAAGCTGTTTTTTGGTAGTTTCGTCTTGCTGTATGTAAAAACACCTACTTGTGATCTGTACCCCAAAAAGTGGATACGAAATAAAAAACCTACCTAGCAAATTCTAAAAGATGATTTCTGTATTCAACGGGAGTCATCTTTTTCAGATCCCATTGATACCTTTCGTGATTGTAATATTTCACATAATCCTCAATTCGCAAATGTAATTCTTCAAATGTTTTGCAACTCTTGTAATCTACATCATCCCTGAAGTGTCCAAAGAAAGATTCTATCGGAGCATTATCGATACAGTTTCCTTTTCGCGACATTGATTGCACCATGCCAAGTTTAGCAACCTCAGAAATATATTGCGGATTGGTGTAGTGAAATCCCTGATCTGAATGAATGAGAACATCTTTAAGTGGGGCTAAGACATTGTCTTTGAGGTTTCTCAATGTTCTGAGCACGATATCCATTTCTAGGTGTCTGGAAAGCTTCCAGGAAACAATTTCGCCACTGGCAATATCCTTTACCATGGAAAGATATGCAAAGCGATAATTGAACGGGATGTAGGTAATGTCTGTGCAAAATACCTTAAAAGGAATGCGTTGATCAAAATTTCTATTCAATTTGTTTTCGAAAGTTCGATGTTCTAATGATTTTTTCATAATATTTTTGTAAGGATTTCTTCTTCTGATTTTACAATAGAGATGATATTTATTCATGATTCTACTGATCTTTTTGTGATTCATAAGGATTTGTCTTTCCAAAAGCTTCATCTGTACGCCCCTTGAGCCTAGCTTTTTCTTGCCATCCTCGAATATTTTTTTGATTAGCAGGTAATCCTCGTAATCCTTTTCCACTTCGTCTGAATGTTCTTGCCACTTGTAGTATCCACTTTTTGAAATTTTAGCAATTTTGCAAAGTATCCCAATATCAAATTCTAAACTCTTGATTAATTTGTATTTCTGTTTTGGCTTGAGTTTTACTCCCTTCGCTTGGCCCGGAGTTTGGCTAAAAAATCGTTTTCCGCTTTCAGATAGGCATTTTCAGCTTCCAGCCATTTAATCTTTTCTCCGTCGGTAAGATTTTTCGTTTTAAGTCTGCCACCACCCCCACCTTTTCCCCTAGTTTCAAATTTTAGCCCATCTTCTCCTTTTAGTCCGTAAGACCTTCTCCAGCTTCTAAGGCACTCTTTTGGTTTTTGCTTTCCAGTAATATTCAGATCAAAACCTGCTTGTCTGAATATTTCATTGCAAGTTAAACCCTGTTCATTGTAAAGTTTTACGGCTTTAATTTTGAAGTCCTTGTTGTAAACGATTGTTTTTCCTATGCGTACAACATTCTCATTTTTTAATAACTCATAGATCTGTTCCTTTGTAAAAATTCTTTTACGCATTTGGTTTGTTTGTTAATTAATTACATTTTACACCAAAACAAAAAGCGGACATACGCGTTTTTTAGCGTGTCCACTTTTTGGGGTACAGATCATTGCTGATAGTGTTTTTTGCGTTTTTTGTTCCAATTTTTGGAATCTATTTTATAGAATTAAATGTCTGTTTTCTTCGATTGAAAAATGCTATCATATTGTTATAAGAAAATATAAAATATATAAACATGTATTTTTCAGAAATTTTTATAAAAAGAATCTATGGTATTGGTTTTTTGCTTGTAATTATTTTACTATTGCTTGACCTCTTGGCTTATCTTTATTATCCCAAGACCGTTTTTGGAGATATATTTCTGGCAACTAGAGAGCAGACGCCTCTGACTTGGATAAGTTCGCTTTCTATGTTATTTATTGCACTTTCTTCTTTTAGTGTTTATCTTCAGAAAAAGCAGAAAGTATGGTATTTTCTGGCAATCATCTTTTTCTTTTTCAGCATGGATGATGCCACGTATTTTCATGAGCGTGTCAGTGGTTTCTTTGTCGACAACACTTCTTTATTTAGTTTTTTTCCTTCATATGCTTGGACGATAATATATCTGCCTATGCTGGTTTTTGCCCTAGGTGCTTTTGTTTGGCTTACCTGGAAAGATGCCTTAAAAAACAATAAAAAGACCATCATATCAGCCTTGGTCGTGCTTGGTTTTGCTATTTTACTTGATTTTTTAGATGGTTTTGTGGGAAAAAATTCGGGGATAACATTTTGTTATGAACAATATTGCAACAAAGTCGCTTTGCATCTTATGAGATTGACAGAAGAGGTTTCTGAGGTTGTGGCTCTTGGAATTTTGGGGTATACTAATATTAAAGAACACTGTATTATTGATAAAAAATAAATTTTCTAATTTTTGGCTTGTTGTTATAATATAGCTAGGTTTCAATAATTAATATAAATAAAAAATATGGCTTTTAAGAAATTCAAAACAGAGAGAATGCTGTTAGCATCGGTGGCTGTTCTTTTTTTGTTTTTGTTTGCCAGCGCTTTTACCAAGGAAATCGTTGGAACAAATATTACTTCGGCTGAAGAAGGTAGCGTGTCAATTTCCAATGATTCCGGTGATAATGAGGAATCCCAAGATAATGAGGTGTCTGACAATCATGAGAATTTTCAAGATAATGAGGATTCACAAAACGAAGAGTCTCAAGAAGATGAAAAATTGGAATCTAGCGTTTCTTCTACTCCGTCGGTAAAAAACATCAGAACAACAACGGGATTAAATACATCTGAACTTTCTGAAAAATCATCTGATGAGACTTCACAAAAGTCGATTGAGACTGCAGATGTTTCCGAAGCATCTGAACCATCAGAAGTTTCCCAAGAAATTTCAGAAGAATCCATAAAATATGTTGAGGGATATGGAGAGGTTGTCTCCAAAGAAGGGAATGTAGCATTGGTTAAGAAAGATGAAAAATTATTCTTTCTTATTCCTGTGGAAGTAGAATCAAAAGTTACCTTGAATGAACAGGGAACAGTAACGGACTCACAGAAGAGCTTTCTGAATTGGCTTTTTTCAATATTCAGTTTTTAGGCAATAAATCAGCGAATTGCAATTGAAATTAAGAATTATTCTTAACTAACATTGATTCTTTCTGGGGAGTTAAGATGACTGATATTTGGAGCACGATTCTAATGGCCGTTTATTTTGAGTCTAGCTTATTGTAAGATATTTTACATAAGGATTAGCCACAATATCTTACGATTAAGCCATTTTGTTTCGCGATGGAATGGATATTATTGTTTTGCTGTATGAGTAAAAGCATCTGTAAAAGGGTGTTTTTTTGTTGTGCGAAAAACATTTTAATATAACTGTGATTATGTTAAGATATAATAAAATTATGACTAAAGAAATCGTTAGTTACTTCGGTGAAAAGCCAAAAAATAAAATCGTCTGGAAAGCGATGTATTTGGGATTAGGTAGCTTGTTTATTCCTCCAGCATTGGGAATTTTTTCAATAGTGATTCGTTGTATTACCGACCCAATTAGTATGGAGGGTAGAACTGATTACGTTGGAATGTCTATGGGGTTTGGAGGAGTTATATTAGCCCTAATCCTTTCTATTTCAGCCTTAAGAGTAAATGTCCAGGTATATAAAATGGGTGAACGTTCTTGGGTTATGTGGCTAGGATTAATACCAGCAATTGTTATTGGAATTTTTTGGATATTTATGATTGTCGGTGAAATTTTATTTCCGCATTAATTTAAATTAAATGAAAAATTTAAACAGATGTGGTTTTTATTCTTCAGTTTCAATGACAGTTTTGACTTTGATTGCTTTTGGCATTGTCATTTTAATGCCCCCACTTTCTGGACCGTATTGCAAAGCTGTAGGTTGTTATGATGTGATTTTTAATCTTGGCCCTGGCTTTTTTTGGTTGTTATTTTTATTTAAGATTTTTCTAGTTTTTATTTTTGATAAAATTATGGTAAAATATATGTAGTTAGAATATCTCAAGATAATATATGAAATAATATATGAAAGTTTCTCAAATTATGACAAGAAAAGTTGTTACGATAGGTGCTGATGCTTCAATCTTGAGGGTTAGTTCAATTTTAACTAAAAAAAGATTTCATGGGGTTCCGGTTGTAGATGAGAATAAAAAAATTATAGGAATTATTACAGAGACAGATTTTTTTATTAAAGATTCTGCAGGACTGCATTTGCCTTCATATGTTACAATGTTGCAACAATTAGGCATTGAAAAAAAAGTCTCTTTTTTCAGGAGAAAACAATTGGGAAAAATATTGAGTGCAACAGCTGGTGATATAATGACAACCAAGTGTATAACAGTAACACAAGAGACTGATTTGAAAAAAGTAATGAAAATAATCAAAGATTTTAATCTCAGCACTATTCCAGTCGTAGATAATAGCAAAAGAGTTGTTGGAATAGTTACAATTTCGGATATTTTAAAATTGATTTGATTAATTTTTTAAATCTAAACAATTAAATAAATAAAATGAACACAAAAAGAAAAACAAAAAAATCGCGAGATATTGATGCGACAACAAAAAATAGTTACAAATGGCTAAAAAAAACAACTGTTTTGATGCGTAAAAAAGACATAAATACTTGGCATGGGGTTGCTTTGATAGCTTTTATCTCAGGGGCTATTGCTACTGGTTTTTGGTTGGTTTCTACTGATCGCAAGATGGATTCTAATGCTGCTGGCAATAAAAATGTAGCAGTGCAAAAAGGAAAAATTGTTAAGGGGGAGTTGTTGGTAAAATTTAAAGATGATGTTTCGGATTCGGATCAGAATACAGTCTTGAAGGGTAATGGTGCAAAAGTAGCAGAAGAGATTAAAAAAATAAAAGTAAAAAGAATTTCTGTTCCGGAAAAGGCTCAGGATAACGTTAGAGAAGCCTTACTTAAAAGTGGCAAATTTGAGTTTGTGGAAAACAATGGTTTAGCTGAGGGATCTCTAGTGCCAAATGATCCGAATTATGCTCGTCAATGGCATCTTTCCAAGATTGCTGCTCCAGCTGCTTGGGATATTAGCACTGGTTTAGCCTCCGTTCCGGTGGCAATTATAGATTCTGGAGCTGATCCTGCTCATCCGGATTTATCTTCCAGTTTGATTTCCGGGTATAGTTTTTTAACAAATACAACTGATACGCGCGATACTTATGGTCACGGAACAGCAACAGCTGGAACCGCCGCTGCAATTGGAAATAATGCAATTGGAGTTTCTGGACTTGCAATGAAGAGTTCGATAATGCCTTTAGTTGTTTTAGATTCAAGTAACTATGCTTCATATGCAAATATTGCAAGGGCTATTATTTATGCTTCAGATCAGGGAGTTCGTGTTATGAATATTAGTATTGGCGGTACGAGTTCATCCTTAACTATGCAATCGGCTATTGATTATGCTTGGAATAAAAATGCTATAATTTTTGCTGCTGCTGGAAATAATAATAGCAATGTTCCTATTTATCCAGCCGCCCTTAATAAGGTGATTGCTGTTTCTGCTACTGACTCTGCTGACAACAGGTCATCTTTTTCTTCTTATGGTGCCTGGATTGATATTTCAGCTCCTGGAACAAATATATATACAACTTTGAACGGGGGTTCTTATGGGGGATATAATGGTACTTCCTTTGCATCTCCTCTTGCGGCTGGTCTTGCGGCCCTCATTCTCTCCGTTAATTCAGGACTAACAAATGTTCAGGTTGAAAATATTATTAAAACAACAGCTTATGATCTTGGTTCGGCTGGCTTCGATGAATATTTTGGTTACGGAAGAATTAATGCTCAAAAAGCCTTGGAGTATGTTAAGAATGGTCAGGTAATTGTCCCACCTGCTGATACTTCTGCACCCGTAGTTTCTTTTTCATATCCAGCTGCAAATGCAACAATTTCAGGAACGATCGCGATTTCTATTTCTGCTCAAGATAATGTGAATGTGTCAAAAATTGAATTTTACAAAAATAACGAACTGGTGGGATCCTCTAATAGTGGAAATTATTCTTATAGTTGGAATACAAAAAATGATAGCAATGGAACATATTCATTGCTTGCAAAATCATATGATTCATCAAACAATGTTGGAACAAAAACAATCTCGGTAACGGTTAATAATGTTTCTGATGTTATTGCTCCAACAATTAGCATAACTCAACCATTAAATGGTACGAGTATTTTACCTAAGGTTTTGAGCATAAGTGCTAATGCTCAAGATAATGTTGGAATTGCAACAATTAATATTTATCTTGATGGAAAAGCTGTTAAAACCTGTGATAATGTTACAACCTGCACTATAAATAAAATAAATACAACTAAAATGACCTCAGGTTCGCATATAATTAGTGCTTCAGCCGTCGACACTTCTGGAAATAAGGCAGAAGCAAGTCAAGTAAATATAACAAAATAATAATCTATTTTTGAAATTATTTGAATAGTTATTTGTGGTCAGCTTGCTTGATAAAGAAAGTTTAATTTAAACAAAAAACACTTTTCAATGAAGGTGTTTTTTGTTTTTAAGCTTTATCGAAATAGCGTAAGATTTAATGATGATTGGGTTGATAAATTTTGAAGAATTTTTTGGATTAGGTTGAGCAGTGTTTTATTTCGGTAGCTAAAATTGTATGGATATAACCTGAGAATAACCTTAGGTTTTTGCATTTTAGATGAGCAGGGTTAGTTATATGATCAGGAGAAGAGTTAAGAATGGTTGTATTGTTACCTGGGTAGAAGTAGGAAGAAGCATGCATAATTATGGGTACGCTGTTGATGTTGTGGATAAGTTTAGAGGTTATTATATAGATTGGAATAGATTGTCCGTGATCGGAGATTTTTGCGGATTTTCATAAATTGATGATGCACATTTTGAATATAGGGGTGGACTCGAAACAGAATAATTTATTGCTGGGTTAAGGTTAGCATTACGGATTGTGTTTGGATAAGCATTAGTATTGATTGCTCTGTAAATATTATATTTTGTAAATTTATTTTTTTATGATATATTTAATCAATAAATAGTAGTTACACGGCAGTTAAAGGAAATTTTTATGGAAATAGTAGATTTTATATTACATGTGGATGTTTATTTGGATAAAATAATTGCCAGTTATGGTAGCTTGACCTATGGAATTTTGTTTGCGATTATCTTTGCGGAAACTGGTTTAGTCATAACTCCTTTTTTACCAGGGGATTCTCTTCTATTCGCTTCTGGAATGTTTTCAGCGCTAGGATCGTTAAATATTTGGACATCTTTTTTTATTATTTGGTCTGCTTCATTTTTAGGAGACAATATTAATTATTGGGTAGGATATTATTTTGGACAAAAAATAGTTGATAATAAAAAAATTCCCATCAAACAGCAACATATTAATAAGACGCAGCATTTTTTCCAAAAACATGGCAAGAAAACTATCGTATTGGCGCGATTCATGCCGATTATTCGTACATTTGCCCCATTTGTTGCTGGAATAGGAAAAATGAAATATCAAAATTTCATTTTGTTTAGTTTTTTGGGGGGATTTTTTTGGGTATCAATTTTTGTTTTTGCTGGGTATTTTTTTGGCAACATGCCATTGGTGAAAAATAATTTTTCTACGGTGATTATGATTATAATAGCAATTTCAGTTTCTCCAGCCATTATTAAAATAATCAAAAATCAATCAAAAAATATAATTATTCGCATGCGACAAAATAATACATTTACGGTATAATTTAAAAATCAGAAAGAGAATATTATTGAATATCGTTTAATATATAATTAATAAAAATAAAAAAATGAAAAAAATATTAATTAGCATGTGGATAGCGGTTTTTTTGCTTGGTATAGATGATGTAAATAATGTGGTGGCGCAAGAGAAAAAAATAAATTATTTTAATAATCCCAATAAAGCAAAAAATGTTCAAATATCAAGAAAAAAAATTCTTACGGACAGTCAGCGAAAAATTTTGGATGAGATAGAAAAAACTACCAAAGGAAAACCAATAAAACCACTTCCAGTTATTGATCCGACGATAGGAGGAGCAACGGGAGTTTTGGGAGAAGCACTACCGACTGGAGGTCAAAAATACGCAATCCTAATTGGTTTGGCAAATTATTCTGGAACGGTTAATGACCTTTGTGTTGAATTGGCGAAGACTAAAGAGAATTTTCCAACAGCAGAAGATGGACTATCTTATTATTGCAAAGATGAGGATGCTTTAAATATGAAGAAAGCTTTGGTAGAAGAATATGGTTATGAAGATGACGGACAGCATATTTTTATATTCAGTGATGCTAATGCTAAATTTGACACTATAAAATCAAAAATAGATGAATTAGTTGGAACAATGGAATCCCCAGGCATATTGACAGAAAATGACGAGCTAGTGTTTTTTTTCAGTGGGCACAGTGCGGTGGGCGTTACATATGATGAAACAGGGATAGTACAGCTTGATGCGGACGAAGACTTGGATGAGGCTATGGTGATTTACGATCAAAATTATAATGAACAAGATTTTATAAACAATATTGATGGCTATGCGGATGATTATGTTAATAGCGAAGCTGCCTATATTTGGGATGATCAGTTAAAAGCTTGGTTTGCAAATTCTCCAACGAATAGGATATTTTTTGCTTTTGATACTTGTCGAGCTGGGGGCATGAATGATCTTGAATTGGATGGTCGGATTTTATCGATGTCCAGCACTGAATATCAAAGCTCTTGGACTTATTATCTAGGCGGAGCGCAAACAGACGTGAATGTTTTTCAAGAAAGTGAAGGACTATTTGCTCATTATTTTGTTAAGAGAGCAATGATTGATGGTTTGGCAGATGGATCTAATCCGCTCAATAAAAAGGATCTAAAAAAATACGATGGAAATGTGGCAGTGGAAGAGGCTTTTAGTTATGCATATCCAATTGTTAAATTGGCTTCAAATAACATGCAGACCCCAACTTTGATTGATGATTTTTTTAATGATTTATTATTAGGTTATCAAATAAACTGAAAATATATATAGGCATATATAAACGCCAGGGATGGCGTTTTTATATAGTCGGCTTTTCAAAAAAATAAAAAAAGGTTAAAATTGCAGTAGGTTTTTTTAATTGAATAAAAATAGTTGTTATTTTTGAAATTACCTGATTTGTATAATTGAATTTAAATATGGAAAGAAAAATTGTTATGTATACTGATGGTGGGTCGCGAGGTAATCCGGGCCCGGCCGCTGTGGGAGTTCATTTTTTCGTTGAAGATGATATTTCTCCAAATAAAGATTTTAAAGAATGGAAATTTGGTGAATGTATAGGAATAAAAACTAATAATGAAGCAGAATACATGGCTTTAATTTTGGGTTTGAAAAAGATAAAACAAGAACTAGGAAGCGTTAAAACCAAACAATCTTTGGTTAAATGTTTTTTGGACAGTGAATTAGTGGTTAAACAGCTTAATCACGAATATAGATTAAAAGAAAAACATATCCAAGAATTTTTTATTGAAATTTGGAATTTAATGTTAGACTTTAAGAAAGTGGAATTTGTTCATATTCCTCGGGAAAAAAATAAAATTGCAGATGCTTTGGTTAATGAGGCTTTGGATCAAAAAGGTGCATCCTTTGGATTTTTCAATTGAATAATTTATAAAAAATAGAATGTTAAAATCTAAAAAACGCATAATTTGGATAGGGATATTAATAGTTGCTGTTGTTAGTAGTTATTTTGTTTTTACTAAAAAAGATGAAGAAACTGTCTATGTTACGGCAGATGTTGCTAAAAGTAATCTTTCTCAAACCGTTTCATCTACGGGTGATCTTACGGACGAACGAGAGATCACCTTGAATTTTGAAATAGGGGGAAGAATTGGAAAGATTTTTGTTAAGGAAGGGCAGGTGGTTGCCGCTGGAGATCCAATCGCTATGATTGATAATCCGATATTGTCTTTGCAAGTTGAACAGGCAAAAGCCAATTTTGATTTGGCAATCGCTAAGGCAGGAGGGTCAAATGATGCCATTCGAGAAGCTAAAATTTCTGTTGATAATGCAAAAAAAGTTTTAGATGACACCGAAGATCTTAATGATAAAAATATTTCAGCTGCTGATAGTGCTGAAGATGACGCAAAACAGTACCTGGAAGATGCGCAATCTTATTATGATCAAGTGGTATCAGAAAGTGGAGCTAGTAGCGCTACCGCTAAAAGTGCCTGGTTGACAGTTAGAAGTGCGGAAAAGAGTTATAATGCAGCACAAGAGGCCAAAGCTGTTGCGGAAAAACAGGCGGCTCTATCTGAAACTAATGCTGAAAATTCTCTAGCCACAGTTCAGTCCAGACTGGAAACGTTAAAGTCTGGTTTTACTCAAAATTCTAATGACGCTTCAATTATTGTAGCCAAAACTAGTTATGATATGGCCTTGGAAAACATGTCAAAGGCTACATTAAAATCTTCGGTTAATGGCACCATCACAAGAATAAACAATAAGGTGGGAGAAATTTTAGGAACAGGTGTTATAAAGGAATCTTTTACAAAAGTTATTACTAATGATTTTATTTTGGAGTCTAATATTGCCGAATCGGATATTGTGAAAATTTCCTTGGGAGATAAAGCTGACGTAACTTTTGATGCATTAAAGTCGGATGATATTTTTCAAGCAGAAGTTGTTCAAATTGATACTGACGCTACTTTAATTCAGGATGTTGTGTATTACAGAATAAAATTAAGATTAGTAACGACGGATCAGCGGCTTAAACCGGGGATGAGTTCTAATATTGACATTAAAACAGCTGAAAAAAAAGAAGTGTTAATAATTCCAATGCGTGCGATTAAGATTGAGGACAATAGGAAGTATGTTGAAGTGTTAAATGAAAAAGGATTAGTAAAAAAAGTTTTTGTTGAAATTGGCCTGGAGGGAGATGATGGCATGGTTGAAATTTTATCTGGCTTAAATGGTGATGAAAAAGTGGTAACTTTTATTAATACGAAAACTGAAAACAAATAATAATTTTAGGTGGTTTTTTTATGTAGCGTTTATTGTTTAAATTATGCCATTGATACAAGCTCAAAATCTTTCAAAAATATACGGGGAAGAAGAGGTTAAAACATACGCGCTTAAGAATGCTTCTTTTGTGATAGAAAAAGGAGAATTTGTTTCGATAATGGGGCCATCGGGAAGTGGGAAATCAACCTTAATGCAGATCCTTGGTTTTTTGGATAATGCGTCAGCGGGAAAATATTTTTTTGAAGGAAAAGATGTTACTGAATTTACGGATGATGAAAAAGCTAAAATACGCAATAAAAAATTGGGTTTTGTTTTTCAATCATTTAATTTGTTGCCACGAACCACGGTGTATGAAAATGTGGAGTTACCGCTTCTTTATGATGAAAACAGAATTGAGGCATTGGCTGATAATAAATCAAAAATTAAAAAAGCGCTGGAAGCAGTAGGCATAGGACATCGAATGAATTATTTTTCTAATCAACTTTCTGGCGGAGAGAAGCAACGAGTAGCGATTGCACGAGCTTTGGTAAATGATCCGGAGGTTATTTTTGCCGATGAGCCGACAGGAAATTTGGATTCTAAATCTGGTTTGCAGGTTATGCGTATTTTACAGAACTTAAACAATCAGGGACATACTATAATCTTGGTTACACATGAAACTTATACTGCCAAGCATGCGAAGAGGATATTATTTATAAAAGACGGAGAAATAATAGCCGATGACTTGGTGAAAGATCGAAAAATTGCCGATGGAGAAGAAAATCTTTTAAAATAATTTCAGATCTGGATTTTAAATTTTATGAAATTATTATCACCGATTAAAATTTCTTATAAAAATTTAATGGCGGCTAAGTTCCGCTCTTTTTTGACAATTTTGGGAATTATTATAGGCATTGCTTCGGTGGTTGTTGTTATGGCGGTTGGCGCTAGCGCTCAGCAGTTAATCGTTGAGCAGGTTAATGATGTTGGATCCAATTTGATAGCGGTTCTTCCTGGTGCGTCTAATGAAGATGGACCACCGGCGCAAGTTTTCGGTATTATTACTACCACGTTGAAACAGGCTGATTTGGATGGTGTTTTAAAAAAGAAAAACGCACCCAATATTATTGCGGGTAGCGGATATGTAACAGGGATTGGTGTGGTTACACATCAAAATATATCAGTTTCAAAAAGTTTTCAAGGGGTTTCTGCTGATTTGCCAAATGTTGAAAATGTAAAACTTCAAGCAGGCAGATTTTTTTCTTCGGAAGAAAATTCTGGTTTGGCGAGAGTGGCTATAATTGGTGCTGATGTGGCATCGGAGATATTTGGAAATCAAGACCCAATTGGCAAGGTTTTTAATTTAAAAAATATTAATTTTACCGTTATTGGTCTTATGGAAAAAAAAGGCGGGGGTGGTTTTTCTAATTCGGACGATATGATTTATTTGCCGATTTTGACAGCACAAAAATTACTTTTAGGTATAGATTATTTTAATTTTATTCGATTTAAAGTGGACTCATTGGAAAATATGGAACGAGCCGTGACCGATGTTGAATATACCATTCGGATTCGACATGGCATAGAGAATAAAGTGAATAATGATTTTTCTGTACGCAATACTGCGCAAACATTGAGCACCATAACCAACGTGACTAATGTTTTGAAATATTTTTTAACTGGAATAGCGGCCATATCATTATTAGTTGGTGGAATTGGAATAATGAATATCATGCTCATTTCTGTTAATCAGCGAGTGCGCGAAGTTGGATTGCGACGAGCAGTGGGGGCCAAGGCTGATGATATAATGATTCAGTTTTTAGTAGAAGCAGCTTTTATAACATTAATAGGTGGAATTATGGGAATATTATTGGGAATAGGTATCGCTTTTTTGGCAGCAATAATTATTAGCGCACTCGGGTATTCTTGGCAATTTTTAATTTCCTGGGAATCAGTTATTATCGCAGCCTTAGTTTCAATCGCAATAGGTTTTTTATTTGGATTATATCCCGCTCGCAGAGCTTCGCGGATATCACCCATAGAAGCTTTAAGATATGAATAAGTTATTGAAAAAAATTAAAAATCCAATCTCACTTTCTTTGAAGAATCTTCATAATAATAAAGGAAGAACAGTTTTGACTTTGGTGGGAATTATTATAGGCATAATGGCTGTTATTGTCGTTATGTCGAGCGGACAAGGAATTAAAGAATATATCTTGGGGCAATTTTCAAGTTACGGAGATAACTTGATTCAAATTGAAACAAAAGTTCCAGCAGTGTCAGCAACTTCTAGTGCTAACGCGACTCAACAAGCTCAGGGAGCTACAATTACCACGCTTGAGATTGATAACGCAGAAGTTTTAATGAGAATTCCCAATGTTATCGGTTATGCGGCTGGAACAATTGGTCAAGAGTTGGTTTCGAATATGGGCGAAAACAAGAGGGCTATGTTATATGGAGTGGGTGCCAATTGGCCACTTATTGATACGGCAACCAAGGTTAAGGAGGGAGTTTTTTATACACAACAAGAAGATGATAATTTGGCGCAAGTTGTGGTATTGGGAAAAAATTTGAAAAATGACTTGTTTGGTGATGAGATCGCAATTGGAAAATCAGTCAAAATAAAAGGAATGAGCTTTAAGGTAATTGGAGTGTTGGAAGAAAGAGGCGTGGTTGCGTTTGTCGATTATGATGATCTTTTATATATCCCAGTCCAGACATTGCAGAAAAAAATATTAGGAATAGACTACGTACGTTTTATTAGCGTGCAAGTGGGCGATGTTTCCAAGATTGACGTAACCGCGGCGGATATAACAGATGTTATGCGGCGAGAACATAATATAAAAAATCCTAATCAAGATGATTTTTCAGTAATGACTATGCAAGAAGCGGTTAATATTATTGAAACTGTTTTTGGAACGATAAATATATTATTATTGGCACTGACCTCAATTTCTTTGATTGTTGGCGGGGTGGGAATCATGAATGTTATGTATGTGGCAGTTACAGAACGAACATTTGAAATTGGATTGCGTAAAGCCGTCGGAGCAAAAAATTCTGACATATTGCAACAGTTTCTACTGGAAGCAATTATATTGACACTAATGGGTGGATTGATTGGTATAATTTTGGGATTTTTATTGACACTGGTTTTTTCTTATATATTTTCTGTTTTAGGCTTTTCTCTTACTTTTCCAATTTCATTTAATTCTATATTAGTAGCGGTAATATTTTCAATGCTTACCGGAGTATTATTTGGTTATTATCCAGCCTGGAAAGCATCTAAATTAAGCCCAATGGAGGCCTTAAGAAAAGAATGATAATTTTTTTGTAATTTTTTATTATACTCTAAAAATCATAAAAAGTCAATATTGTTGGCATTTTTAATATGTGATAAGCTAACATGCATTTAATTTGATAAGTATAGGTCTATGGACAATAGTGATGAAATAAAAAACTCAACCGACGAGGTTTTAGAAATTAATAAGGCAAAAAAAGATTTTAAAATTGAAATGGTGCTGTTTTTTGTTTTAGGTGTTCTTTTGGGGATAACAATGAAAACTGAAGCTATCAAAAGGGTAACTATGGGTTTTAACGATTATAAAATTAATGCGGCAGTTAATTCTTATAATGTTGCAGAAATAAAAAAGAAGCTCATTGAAGAAGCTCAACAGAAAGCCGAAGAAAAGCCTACTCAACAGCCTTCTGCACAAACAAACGGTTCTTGCCAATAAATTTAAAAAATAGATAATAATTTAAGTAAAAAATATGGAAGTTGAAGAACAGAAAAAAGACGAGATTTTAACGGGAGATATAAAAAAAGAAATTTCTTTAGAAGAAGTTAAAGATAAAAAAATAAAAAATCTTATCTCACTTTCAATTCTTTTGGGTGGACTTTTTGTGGGAAGTTTATTTGTCGATATTGCTCAAATAGTTCGAGGTGGAGGTTTTTCACAAAAAATACTTAATGAGTCTGATGTTTTCAGCTTAGACGGAAAGACTTGGGTGGCTTATCAAGAGCCATTAATTAAATTACAAATTTTAACTGATGATGATTGTGAAAATTGTTCTCCAGAAGAAGCTATTGTTGGACTAAAGCGTGAATTGCCAACTATTTTAACTGAAAAGGTAGATGTTAAATCTGAAAATGGGAAAAAATTAATTGAGAAATTTGGCATAAAATCCATCCCGGCCTTTGTTTTTGGCAAAGACATTGAAAAAGCTGCTCTTTTTGCTCAAGCTCAATCGGTTTTTGAACAAAAAGATGATCAATACCTATTGAATTCAGCGGCAGTTGGCTTACCTGTTGGAAAATATATGGAAACCCCAAAAATTAAAGATAGTGATTTGATTATAGGCAATAAAGATGCCAAGGTTAAAGTTATTGAATATTCCGATTTTCAGTGTCCTTATTGCAAGCAGATGCATGAAACAATTGTAACGCCGATGTTGAAAGAATATGGAGATAAAATCGCTTATATCTATAGGCATTTACCTCTAAATTTTCACGCTCAAGCCCAAAATGCCGCCTTGGCTAGTGAATGTGCAAATGAACAAGGAAAACTTTCCGCTTATGCTGATAAGCTTTTTGCCACTCAAGAAGAATGGGGAGGGAAAGAAGGAACGTTCAACTTTAAAAATTATGCTAAACAATTAGGGCTTAACCCTACTCAATTTAATCAATGCATAGATTCTAATAAATATGCTGATAAGATAGCATCCGATGCGCAAGAAGCTCAAGAGTTAGGAATATCTGGAACCCCAGGAACTTTTTTGAATGACCAATTTACCAATGGGGCAATTTCGTCATATGAAACTTTTAAAAAATCAATTGATGCTGAATTATCCAAATAGGAAAAATAGTGATAATTTTTTTAAAAAACGGCTTTAAATGCCGTTTTTTTGTGAGGTTGTTGACAAAATTTATTTAAAAAGTTAATATAAGCATAAGATTATTATTTTTTATGCAAAAGCAAATCCAAAATTTATATACTTTTTTCTTCTTTTGGTTTACCGGTTTGGCAGACCGTTTTGTTTTTGCGAATAATGGATAAACATTGTTTTCGAAAATAAACCGGCCTGTCGAGGCCGGTTTTTTAGTTGTTTGAAAATAGAATAGTGAAAAAAAATATTACCTTTATCCTAATCGAGGAGGAAAAATGAGTGATTTAGTTGGCGGTCAGCAGAAAGAAGTATTGGAAGCCAAAAAAATGACTACTTTGGCAAATATATCTTTTTGCGGAGGTAGGGTGGATGCGATTGAAATCTGCGTTAATAATGGTTTCGTAAAAGAGCTTTGCGTTTGTGAAGATATTTGCTTGGCTTGGAGGGAAAAGTTAGTTGTATGTTGCATTCAGGGGGGATGTATAATCTTTGCTACAGATAAAGAAAGTTTCCTTTTTTTGATTGATAATTCAAACAACATTGAATTAGAAAAAGTAAAAGAAATGTTGGAAAGAGGATACTTCTACTTGCAGTCTCTAAGAAAAGGTTTCAGGTTAGTGAGGGGTAATTAAGAAAAGTTGGGGGCACGCATTGCGCGCCCCCTTTTAAATTTGACAAAGCAGTTTGGGAGGTGTAAATTTTATTTATGCAAAAATATTTTACTTTTGAAAATGATGATAATGATAGTCTGGCCAAAAGGGTGGTTTATTTTTGCGGGTAATTGAAAAATGATTTGCAAACGAAAATAAACCAGCCCAGCAAGGCTGGTTTTATTAAGATTAAAATAATTTATTATAAGATTATGTCTTTAAAAAGAAAAGAATATGAAATTGCTGTTTTAGGCGGAGGAATAACTGGCAGCTCAATTTTTTATGTTTTAAGTCGTTATACTGATGTAAAGTCAGCTATTTTATTAGAAAAAAATGTAAATTTTGGGCAGGTAAATTCTAGTGAAAAAAACAATAGCCAGACATTGCATTTTGGCGATATTGAAACTAATTATTCTTTTGAAAAAGCAGTTGCGACTAAAGAAGCTTCGGAGCTTGTTTTATCATATCTTTTAGCAGGGAAGGAACGCACCGCTAACATTTATTCATGTTCACACAAAATGGCTTTAGCAGTGGGAGAGGTTGAAGTTTTGGAATTAAAAAAAAGGTATGAAAAATTTAAGACTTTATTTTCGGAACTTAAATGGATGGATGAAGATGAGATAGTGAAAATCGAACCACTTGTAGTTTTGGGCAGAAAAAAAAGTGAAAAGATAGCGGCGGTTTATTCAGAAAAAGGAATCGTGGTTGATTTTGGGAGGTTGGCCCAAGATTTTGCGCGAATGGGTCAAGAAAATCGTGCCGACTTTGACACAAGTTTAGGAACTAAAATATTATCAATTGTAGAAAATGAAAATGGATTTTTAATAAATACTAGTAAGGGAAATGTCCGGGCAAAAAAAGTGGTAGTGGCTATGTGCTCGCACAGTTTGATGTTTGCCAAGAAAATGGGTTATGGTGAAAAATTTTCTATTTTACCGGTAGGCGGAAATTATTATACTTCAGAAAGAAAAGTTTTAAATGGTAAAGTGTACACAATGCAATCGGGCAAATTACCTTTTGCGGCTATTCATGGCGATCCTAATATTCATAATATAAATGAAACTAGATTTGGTCCGACGGCTAATATTATGCCATTTTTAGAAAGAAACAAGCCGGCCACTTTCATAGATTTTTTGAAATCTTCAGTTAATAATAGCAGCTCAATGTTTGCTTTAATTAAAGTGATAAGTGATCGATTATTGTTGAATTTTTTATTTAAGAGCTTGGTATACGCCGTTCCGGTTGTTGGCACATGGGCTTTTGTTCGTTTGTCGCGCAAGATAATTCCGACTTTAAAATATTCTGATTTTAGAAATGGTCAAACTAAAGCTGGAATCCGTCCTCAATTAATTGATAATGTTACCGGCAAGTTGGTTATGGGGGAAGCTGAGATAATTGGGAAAAATATAATATTTCATGTTTCACCGTCTCCCGGAGCGACTGTGTGTTTGAGTACGGCTAAAAAAACAGTCATTAAACTCATGGATTTTTTTCAAGGCACAAGAATTTTTCAAGAAGATTATTTTAAGAAAGATTTGGTTTAATATCATGTAAAATATAATTTTATAAATTAAAATTGTTATGAAATTTTCAAAAAGGTCATCTTTTTTAACATCTTCACCTTTGTATGTTTTTTCTCAAAAAGTAAAAGAAAAAGAGGCATTGGGTGCGGATATTATATCTCTGGGTTTGGGCGAGCCTTTTTATGACACTCCAGAAAAAATAAAATTAGCCGGTATTGAGGCGATAAAAAATAATCAAACTCACTATAATCCGGCAACTGGCTCGTTGGAATTGCGAAAACATTTAGCTGAAAAACATGGAGTGATGATTGAGAATATTTCAGTATCTTCGGGCGCTAAGCCTTTTTTGGGGTCGGTTTTTTGGTCTTTAATTGATCAGGGAGATGTTGTTTTTATGGCCGCACCTTATTATCCGCCTTTTTATCAAATAGCATCTTCTTGCGGGGCAGAAATTGAATTAATTGAAACTAAAACAGCCGGCTTCAAATTAACAAGAAATAGTTTGGCGAAGTCTTTTAATAAATATAAAGATTGTCAGCGAAATTTTTTCTTGATAATAAATTCGCCTAATAATCCAACCGGAACAGTGTATGAAAAAAAGGAATTACAAGAAATTGTTATTTTTTGTGAAAAAAATAATATAACGATAATTTCTGACGAGTGTTATGTGAGCTTGAGTGCTGATCCAAAGTTTAGTTTACGTCAATTTTCAGAAAAAATTATCGTTATAAATTCTTTTTCAAAGTCTTATGCCATGACTGGCTGGCGAGTTGGATATGTTGTTTGCCCGGCAGATTTAAATGTGGTTATTGGGAGATTTTTGGAAAACTACATTGGTTGTCCTTCTTCAATTTCCGATTTTGCGGCAATCGCCGCTCTAAAAACCGATGCCTTGCCTGATATGGCGGCGCAACGAAATCTGATTCATGCTTGGCTTGATGAACACAACATAACTTATTCTAAATCTGAAGGTGGGATTTTTATTTTTCCTGATTTTTCAAAAATTATGGAAAAAAATGATTTAAAAAATTCCATAGAATTGGCAACCTATTTTTTAGAAGAAGCTGGGGTTGCAACTACACCGGGAATTTCTTTTGGGGATAATTATGACAGTTATTTACGCATTTCTTATTGTACGGAAATTGAGAAACTAAAAATGGCTTTGGATAGGATGGGAAGAGTCATTTGATTTTGGATGCTTTTTTCTGTTTTGTATGTTATAATTTTGGCATGGAAAAAGAAATTTATGAAATAATATTTTTTGCTCGCGGAGGGCAGGGAGCAAAAACTGCTTCTGAGCTTTTAGCTCATGCGGCAGTGCGTGAAGGAAAATTTGTTAAAGCTTTTCCGTATTTTGGTCCAGAAAGAAGTGGAGCGCCTACAAAAATGTTTTTACGTGTTTCAAACAATGAAATTAGAACTCAAGAAACAATTATTGATCCAGATGTGGTGGTGATTATGGATGAAACAGTGATGGAAAATTCGGAAATTGTAAAAAATTTAGACAAGCATGAATTTTTAATTGTAAATTCCAAAAAAGACAAATGGGAAATTCGTGCAAAAATTCCTAAATTTAAAGGCGGAATACACGTGATTGATGGAACGGGAATAGCCTTGGAATTAACAGGAAACTCAAATCCAAATTCTGTTTTAATTGGGAAACTTCTTCAAGTAACAGAATTGGTTTGTTTGGAAAGCGTAGTGGAAATTTTTCGAGAATATTTTACAGCCAAACTTGGTCAGGAATTAACAGAAAAAAATGTTGCGGCTATATACGCTGGTTATGATGCTTTATAAATAGAAATTAAAAACTATCAAATCGTTTTGTAATATTCAATAATATGGAAGAAGGCGCTGTTATTAAAAATGATCCGCAAAAATCTCCTAAGACAGGTGATTGGAAATATATGTCTCCGGAAGTTGATGTGAAAAAATGTGTCGGTTGTGAAACTTGTGTTAAATTTTGTCCGGATGCTTGCATTCAAATGCGTCAGCGAACAGAAGAAGAGCTCATAGAAACTAAAGACAATTTTAAGAAAAAGGATATTATTGATTTTGATTATGATTTTTGTAAGGGTTGTGGAGTTTGTGCGGCTGTCTGTCCAATGAAGGCTATTGTGATGAAGAAATAATTTTGGAAATTTTTAATTAGAAATTTATTTTCGATATTTAAATAAAAAAATAAATGCAAAAAAAGTCATATAAAATTTCTCCTAAAAACATATTAGCTTTAACTGGTGGTGCGGCGGCGGCTCAGTCGCTTCGGCAGATAGCTCCAGATGTAATGGCGGTTTATCCGATTACACCACAAACTCCAATTATTGAAACTTTTGCTAAAATGAAAGCGGATGGATTGGTGGAAACTGAGATTATCCAAGTAGAATCGGAACATAGCGCAATGAGCGCAGTTGTCGGAGCTCAAGCGGCTGGCGCTAGAACTGTAACAGCAACTAGTTCGCAGGGTTTAGTGCTTATGAATGAAATTTTACACATTGCCGCCGGATTGCGTTTACCATCATTGATGTATGTTAGCTCTCGAGCACTTTCCGCCCCGCTTAACATTCATGGAGAGCATGGTGATGTGATGGCAGTGCGGGATAGCGGTTGGGTGCAAATTTTTTCTGAAAACGCACAACAGGTTTATGATTTTGGATTTATTGGAATTAAATTGGCTGAAAAAATGGGCTATCCGGTGATGCCAATTATGGATGGCTTTAATACTTCGCACACAACTGAAAGGGTGGAGGTTATGGATGATGATATTATTCAGGGATTTATTGGTGAATATCAACCACAAAATTATTTATTAGATTTAAAAAATCCAGTCAGTTATGGAGTATTAGCTTTGCAAAATAGTTATTTCGAATTTAAGATTGATCAAGAAAAAGGATTTTCTAAAATAAGAAGTGAGTATGAAAAAATTTGCAGTGAATTTAAAAAAATTTCTGGTAGAGGTTATGGAATTTATGATGCGTATAAACTTAAGGATGCCGAAGAGGCGATTGTTATTTTAGGTTCAACGGCCGGGACTGTGCGTGAAGTGGTTGATCGATTTCGACAAGAAGGGAAGAAAGTTGGATTGCTTAGTATTAATCTCTTTCGTCCGTTTCCTAATAAAGAGGTTGGCAGGATATTGGCTCATATTAAAAAAATTGCAGTTTTGGATAAAGCTTTGGCAATTGGTTCTTTTCCGCCGTTATATATGGAAATAGTTAATAGTATTTATCAAGCAACTCACCGAAAAATTGAAATTGCCAGTTATGTTTATGGATTAGGAGGGCGTGATATATTTCAATCACAAATTGAAAAAGTTTATGCAGATTTGGAAAAAAATGAAATTTCAAATAAAGTGAAATATTTGAATTAAGCATAATTTAAAATTAAAAAATTTTTATAATAATGAATAAGAAACTTACAGAAAAATTGGCCGGGGGTCACAGTACTTGTGCGGGTTGCGGAATCCCGGCAATTGTACGCACCGTATTGGGATCAACAGAAGATCCGATAATAGTTGTTAACGCTACTGGCTGTTTGGAAGTTACTACAACTATCTATCCATACACTGCTTGGAAAGTTCCCTATATTCATAATGCTTTTGAGAATGCAGCCGCAACAGTTTCTGGCATAGAAGCTGCGCAAAAAATGCTTTACAAAAAAGGTAAAATAAAAAATAAAGCTAAATTAGTGGTTTTTGGTGGTGATGGAGGAACTTATGATATTGGATTACAATCGCTTTCTGGGGCTTTAGAACGGGGTCACGATTTCCTCTACGTTTGTTATGATAACGGTGGCTATATGAATACTGGTGGTCAAAGATCCGGGGCAACTCCTTTTGCTGCTAACACAGAAACAGAGCCAGTCGGTCTAAAGTCATTTGGAAAATCTAAACCGAGAAAAGATTTGATGGAAATTGTGGCGGCTCATGGAATTAAATATTTAGCCCAAGCTAATGTTGCTGATTTGAGGGACTTAGAAAATAAAACTAAGAAAGCTCTGAAAACAGCCGGCCCGACCTTTTTGCTGGTTTTACAGCCTTGTACTCAGATTTGGAAATTTCCGACTTCTGAATATGTAAATGTGGCAAAATTAGCCACCGAGACAAATTTTTGGCCGCTTTATGAGATTGAAAACGGCAAATACATCGTGAATTATTTAAATAAAAAACCTAAACCAATTGAGGAATTTCTTAAAGTTCAGGGTCGTTTTAAGCATCTTTTTAAGTCAGAAAATCTTAAAATTATCAATGAAATTCAAAAATCGATAAATGAAAATGTAGATAGGCTTGTCAAGAAATCTCAAATTGACTAAAATATGAGCTAGTGCCACCTTAGCTCAGTTGGTAGAGCGATACACTCGTAACGTATAGGTCGCCAGTTCGATCCTGGCAGGTGGCTCATTTATGACCATTAGTGGTCGTTTTCTTTTATTTAAAATTAGATTATAATAAAATTGTAATAATTTTATTAATTTTTTCTAATTATGAAAACTTTTATTTGTGAAATTTGCGGAGATGCTTATTTGGGAACTGATGCGCCATCTAAATGTCCTTTTTGTGGAGCAGATAAAAATTTCATTAAACCAGGACATCAGGCGGTGCCGATTTTTATGAGAAAAGAAGAGATTGGAGAGATTTCTAGGAAAAATCTTTTGGAAACATTGGAATTAGAGATTAATGCTAATGCGATTTATTTATGTATGGCAAAAACAGCAAATTCTTATGAAATTGAAAAAATGTATAAAAGATTGGCCAAGATAGAATTAGAACATGCGATTATAGTTACTAAATTGCTGGGAATTACTATGCCGGAAAATTTAGAAGGTCAGTGCAGTGATAATGATGTGGAAAATTTTGAAAAAACCATAGAATTAGAAAAACATGCTAGTGATCTTTATGTGAATTTTGCTAAAAAAGCTACGGAAGAAAAAATAAAAATATTCTTTACAGCCTTAATGAAAGTGGAGGCGGAACATATAATATTGATAAAAAATTATTTGAAATAAATCAGAATTTTTAATTTTTTTATTATTTTAAATTATCATGGAAGTTTGGTTTTACGTTATCGGTAGTGTTTTGGCGGTTAGTGTTATTTCTTTGATTGGGGTCGTGACATTTTCTTGGCAGGAAAATAAATTAGAAAAAATTTTATTGTCGCTGGTTAGTTTTTCAGCCGGAACGCTTTTGGGCGATGCCTTTATTCATTTGATTCCTGAATCAATGGGTTTGAATAATGAAGCAGTTTCTATTTATATATTGAGCGGTCTGCTTTTTTTCTTCGTTTTGGAAAAATTTATACATTGGAGACATTGTCACGAGTCGGGTTGTCCTGAACACTCCCAAGCCCTTTCGCAGATGATTATAATTGGCGATGGATTGCATAATTTTATTGATGGCATGATTATTGCTGCCAGCTATATAGTCAGCATTCCTTTGGGAATAGCCACAACTGTAGCCGTTGTTTTTCATGAAATACCCCAAGAAATAGGAGATTTTGGAGTTTTGATGCACAGCGGATTATCTAGAACAAAAGCGCTTTGTTTGAATTTTTTTAGCGCCCTAACTGCTTTTTTGGGAGCGATATTTGTTTTAGTCGCTAGTTCTCTAGGTGAAAGTTTGGAATCTTTTTTGGTACCTTTTGCCGCTGGTGGGTTTGTATATATAGCGACAGCTGACATAATTCCAGAATTACATAAGCAAAGATCTCACAAAATTTTTGAATTAATTACGCAGCTGCTTTTTTTTGCAGGAGGAATTTTTATTATGTGGTTGTTGCTTTTTTTATAAAAACAATCATGTTATAATAATGTTAAAGTATGTTAAAAGAATTAGAAGATGGATTAAAAATACTTGTTGATAAAATCCCGCTTTTGCGGGAATATCTTTGATGTTGCTAGAAAAGAAAAAAGAATAGTGGATTTGGAAGAAAAATTAGCATCAGATGGTTTTTGGGATGAGCCACAAACGGCTGGCAAGGTTATGAAAGAATTGGAATCTATCCGAACGGAATTAGTTGAGTTGGCAAATATTGAAAAAAAGATCAGTGATTTAGTGGATTTTTTGGAAATATACGAAAGTCTTTCTCCAAAAGAACAGTCAGATATTGTTAGTCAATTTGAAAATTTAAAAATAGATATTGAAAAAATTGAGTTAAGATCATTGTTGGGAGGAGAATATGACAGAAACGATTTAATTTTGGCTATTCACAGTGGTGCGGGAGGAGTAGACGCTCAGGATTGGGCTGAAATTTTATTGCGGATGTATTTACGTTGGGCAGAAAAAAATAATTTTTCAGCTAGAATTATTGACGAATCAAGAGGAAATGAGGCCGGCATTAAAAGTGTAACAGTGGAAATAGAAGGACTTTATGCTTATGGTTATTTGAAAGGTGAAGCGGGAGTGCACAGGCTAGTAAGACTTTCTCCGTTTAATTCTGATAATTTACGTCAAACGTCATTTGCATTAGTGGAAATATTACCGATCATTAATGAAATAAAAGAAGTTGCTATAAATTCACAGGATTTAATAATCGATACTTACAGGGCTTCAGGTGCGGGAGGACAACATGTCAATACGACTGATAGCGCGGTAAGAATAACGCATAGACCAACAGGGGTGGTTGTTACTTGTCAAAGTGAAAGATCTCAAATTCAAAACAGGGAAAGAGCAATGAAGGTTCTTAAGGCTAGAATACACCAAAAGTTTTTAGAGGAACAAGAAAAAGAGAAAAGAAAGTTGAGAGGGGAATTTCAAAGTGCTGAATGGGGTAGTCAAATTCGATCTTACGTTTTGCATCCTTATAAGATGATCAAGGATCACCGAACAAAACATGAAACTAGTGAGGCTGAAAATGTATTGGAGGGGAATTTAGAAAAATTCATAGAAGAATATTTAAAATATAGCGTTAAAAACGATTTTAAGATATAAAAATAAAAATTATCCAATCAGTATCGAATTATTTTAATCGCATACAATTAGGATAAAAATCAGGTCAATGATAAAATTTGAAAATGTTTCAAAAGTATATCAAGGAAATTTTACTGCCTTGGAAAATGTTGATTTGCTTATTGAAAGCGGGGAATTTGTTTCAATTGTCGGGCAAAGCGGAGCTGGAAAATCAACTTTGTTGAAATTAATTTCTGCTGAAGAACAGCCAACTGAAGGAAAGGTTTATTTTAATGAAAGATCTTTGGATCAAATTAAGAAAAAACACTTACCTTATTTTCGCAGAAATATTGGTACAGTTTTTCAGGATTTCAAGTTGCTTCCCCAGAAAACTGTTTTTGAAAATGTGGCTTATGCATTGGAAGTGGCTGGGCAGACTAACGAAGAGATAGCGGAAAAAGTGCCTGAAATATTAGATATAGTTGGAATGAGTGATAAAATGGAAAAATACCCCCATCAACTAAGTGGAGGTGAGAAACAGAAGGTTTCTTTGGCGAGAGCTTTGGTTCATAATCCCCAGGTGATTTTAGCTGACGAACCTTCAGGGAATTTAGATCCAGTTTCCACTTGGGATATTATGCAGCTTTTCTTAAAAATAAATAGCTTGGGAACGACAATTATTTTGGCCACGCATAACAAGGAAATTGTAGATAAAATTGCCAAAAGAGTTATCAGTATGGAATCAGGCAGAATAGTGAGGGATGAAATTAAGGGGAAATATATGATTTGAAAATGAATGATAATTATATTTTCGTGATTTAAAATAATAAAATTAAACTCATAACGCCTAAGTCTAATATTATGAAACGGTTAAAATTAGTAAGAACTTTTAAGGAAGGGTGTGTCAATTTTTATCGCAATGGTTGGTTGACATTAGCCACTATAAGTATTTTAGCGACCTCTCTTTATATTATAAGTATTACAATAATGCTTGGATTTACGGCTAATTTAATCATCGTTGGCCTGCAGGACAAAATAAATATCAGTGTTTATTTTAATCCCGGAGTAGCGGAAGAGCGTATAATAGAAATAAAAGATAAACTTTCTCAATATGATGAAGTAAAATCCGTAGAGTATATTTCCAAAGAAAAAGCCTTGGAGGATCTTTTGGGATTGAGTAATAACACGGAAACAATTAATAAAGCACTGGATGAGATAGGGGAAAATCCTTTGCCGGCTTCAATTGTGATACGAGCCAAAGACCCGAGTTTATATGAAAAGATAGCTGAAGCGATAGGCAATTCATTTTTTAAGGATGACATAAGCACATTAAATTATCAAGAGAATCGAAAGATTATTGACAGGCTTACCAATATAATTTTAATGTCTCGCAAAATTGGTTTTGTATTCGGCTTGGTGTTTGTTTTTGTTAGTATCTTGGTAACTTTTAATGCAATTAGGATAACTATATATTCGCATCGACAAGAATTTGAAATTATGCGCTTAGTGGGAGCTTCCAATCTTTATATACGAATGCCTTTTATTGTAGAAGGAATCTTGTATGGATTAGTTGCTGGCATAATAGTTATGTTCTTACTTTTTATCACTTCTTATTTTATTTCTCCCCTGACCGATGGCAATATACCGCAGGGCAATTTGCTTAAGGTTTATTTTGGAAATTTCTTTTTGATTTTGGGCGGTCTTTTTATTAGCGGAATATCCCTGGGTGTTATTAGTAGTTTTATTGCAATTAGAAGATATTTGAAGATTTAGGCCTGGAATGTTTGATTAAAAATTTTACGATTTAATGCGGGTTGATTGTTTTCTAAATTTATTGTGGCAGGAAAATTTCAGTCAGCTCATTCTTTTCGTCTTCACTTAATTCAATTATTTTCCCGATAATTTCTGGGATATCTTTTCGTTTATCACTGGAAGTTGCAAGTTCCAGGAGCTCTACGAATATTCTTTTTTGTTCTAAATTAAGAGATGAAAATAAACGTGGTTGCATTTTATATAATATTTTAATCAGATTTGAAATATCTGTGGGGTTTTTTGTATCTTCAGTTTTTATTATTTTAGCATTTTTATATTCAGAAATAAGGGTATTTGCAAATTCTTCAAGAAAAGGTTTTCTTTTAATGCGGAGGAAATTGGCTGTTTTTTTTCTCATAAAACGAAATTGGGAATCCGATCGGGTTCCTCCCAATAAAGAATTTTGTTCATCATTCTCAGCGCTTTGAAAACCAAAAGCATCGAAATAAGGGCTTCTGATAATCATGCTGTGGTAAAATTTGTCACTTTTATTTTTTATGGTGCTAGTTTCTTTCCATTTTTCTTTTCCCTGAGAGTCAAGATAATAATAACGGGAAGATTCTTTTAAAAATCTATCCTTCCATCGAATGTAGGTAACATTGAAAAACGTTTCTGTTTTTTTGTAATTAATTTCAAACTCTTCCATATCCGCAATAAAATCTTTATAATTTATTTCGGTCTCGTTTAGAGTTAAAGAAAATCCTCTTTCTGAATTTAAAGCTAAGAACCAGGAAAATTCTTGAAGAAGAAAGTTTAAAAAAGATGTTTCTAAATCATGCTTGGTAAGAGAGTGGACTCCACTGAAAATTACTTCAGTTCCGATTGGCAATTCTGTTTTTTTGGGAGTGGTGTTTATTCCAGTATAAAGATTGATGTTTTCCGCATTGGAATATATGTCATAAGTCCGGTTTTCTCCATTGTCGTTATAAACTGTTTTCCAATAAGCGTTTCTGGCAAAAGTGAAAAAAGTTAATCTTCCAATTCCATTTTTTCCATGAATTGCTGATTGGTTTTTTTTCAGTTTATTTTGAAGAGCTTTTTTTGATTCAAAAACGGACTCAAATTTTTCCTGAAGCTTTTCATGGGAAATTCCATAGCCATCATCTTTGACGCTAATGGAATCAATCCCTCCCAATTCGTTGGCTGAGTAGTGAATTTCTATTTTGGAGGCTTGGGCATCAAAACCATTCCAGATATATTCAGTAATTGATTGAAAAGGAGTGTAGTTCTTGAGAGCGCTACGTATGCCCCTGGCAGTGATTTGGATTTTTGGCATAAAAGGTATTTTTATTTGATATTGTTTTTAATTATAGCATTTTAAGCGAAAAAAGTAAGCAAACTATTTTATAATTGTCTGAATTTAATTCCTGTAAAAAATAAAAAACCTTACCCAAGGGTAAGATTTTCTTGTTGCGCGTGTGGGACGAAGTTGGAACTTATTTATCTGAGGCTAACGGTGCTTTGGTTAAAATTTAAAAATAATTTTGGACTCTTGACACCTTTCAACATTAGTAGTAAGTTATCTTCATAACAAAAAAGCACCCCGAGGGGGCGCCATTGTTAATTGTAAAAAACACTAGGAGTGAATTGGCGGGCGAACAATGTATTTCGTCCACAAAAAATTTCTAAGCCAAAAAACTCCATCAGCCCTACAACGTATCGTAGGGCTTTATTTTTTTCAAAAAATATTTGTTGGGATTCCAGGATAGTTTCAGCAACCACTTCGGGCAAACTTATGCGGGGATTTTGGAAAATTGGAGCTTAGTTGAAGGTCAAGTTGAAAGAATTAATGTTTTGATTGGAAAATAAAAAAAGGCGACCACTAGGTGATCGCCCTGACTTCTGATGATACAGCGCTGTGTCCGAATTACTTGCTCTTGTTGACTTCGTCGAGAAAGAGCTGGACCTTGTTCGCGTAATCTTCCGGGAATATTGCCTTTGCAATTCTCGGGATTTCCATGTGCATGAACTGGTAGATGACCGGGGGATAGCCGACAAGGCTGCTCCTGATCGGTTGACCCGTGAAGCCGTCCACGCCCTTCTCGAGGTCGTACAGGGCCAATGAGCACCCCAGAACGAAGCCCATAGGCACGAGCTCGTCATTCAGTCTTGTTGCCAGAAAAGCGCCGAATGGATAGACGAGGTCATTTGAGGCCTTCGGCAGAAATTCCTGGAGGTTGGCCAGTTTCGCCTTTGCCTCGGCCATGGAGAGAACGTCGGGATCTCTGCGCGGTTTTCTAGGCTCCTGTACTTTCTGATTGACTCCACCAACTGCGCCGGACTTTCTCCAAAGTGTCCAGAATCTCGGATCCCTTTGCTTGCTAATGTTCATGGTCTTCTCCTCTCAGTTTTAGTCCTGCTAGTTTATTTGACACATGGATTTGCTACATTCACTTTTCAAAGAATCAAGGAATTGTAGCATAATAAAAGTAAAATGTCAAGACTTTTCATCGTTTCCGGCTTGGTTTACCGTAATAACACAAAAAAGGCTTACGCATAGCCTTTATCTGTGGATTGATTGTAATTTCAATGGAACATTGAAAACAAATCTGCCATTGCTTTTATTTTGCAATTGTTGAATTCAAAATATTTTTATTTTTTCGCGCTTTTTCTTCTTGATCTAAAACTTTGACTGCGAGCATATAGAAGCGTGAGAATTTTTCAAGATAAAGTTCGGCGGTATCCTTGGTTATTTTTTTGCCAGAGCGTTCAAGGATTATTTTTTGACATCTCTTGATGAGCTCGTTTGGATATGTTCGTCTTGCTTGTTCCATAATAACGAAAGATTAAACTGTTTCTTCAAATCTTTTTCTGCGTTCATCAAGAGATTCACCCTCAAATGTCCAATAAGCAGTACCTTGAATACCATAATTATAGCCAAGTATTTTTTGAGCTGAATTTGAAAGACTTGTTATTTCACCATCGAGATTAATTGAGCGATTGTCTACAACTCTTGCTTTTATATTTTCATCACGAGAAAAAATAAGTTCTGCACCAACTGGAATATCAACCATTTTGAAATTGAAAATAGCTCTTTTAGTTCGTGCTTGATTTAGCGCTTGCTGATCTTCTTTTGTTTCTACAAAGTCCTTATTTGGCGTTACATTTTCAATTTCAGCAAGTTTTAGTGCAGAGACGACCCGCTCAGGACTAATTTCAAAAAATTCACGACTAGAGCGCACGCGAGCATCTAAAAAAGCGTCATGGAGTTGTTTTTCGGCAAAGCCAGAGTCTTTCACTGTACAAGCATAAAAACACTCAAAAGGAAGTGGAACGCTCGTTGTATCTAATGAGCGAATTCTTTGTTCAAGGTCGGTTGTCCGTCCAATTTTTACATATCCCGGCATTGCCTCGTTTATGAGTACATAGATGATTTCGCTCATAGCTTTAAATTTTCTGAAAAACAAACAAGTGTTCGTGCATAATCAAAAGAAAATTGCTTTCTTGCGATCGTTTTACCCAAAACCCAGTTGCTTTGCAGTTATGTTGTTTTTTAATAATATCTTCCTTTAATATGAAGCCTTGTTTTAAAAATCGTTCCATGACTTTAAAGGCCAACGGTTGATACATTTTATTCCGACGAGTATCTCCCATGAGAATTGCACAATATTTTCCTTTTCTTAAAACCCGGTACAGCTCCTTGGCAACTTTTTCAATCTCATCACAAAATTCATCAAGTTCATGAATTCCAGATAAGTCCTCATTAATTTTTCCTTCACTGTATTTTATAATGTCCACATATGGTGGGTGAGTAAGAATAAAATCTATTTCTTCATTCTTAATGAAGGTCATATTGCGAGCGTCACACTTCATGATTCTTTGTTTTGAGCAGTTTTCAACATCAAACTCAAGAGCCTTTTTTGTTCGCTCCAAAGCTTCCTCATTTACATCAACGCATGTAATATGACGATTAAGAATCTTTGCTTCTATTGCAGTTGTCCCACCACCAATCATGCAATCAAGTATATGATCTTTTTCTTTTGAATAACGCAGGATTAAATTTCTCACAACCTCTGGCGCCCAATTACCACGCCAATCAGATTTGTGTGTTGCCCAATTTCCACGACGAGGAAAAGACCAGACTGTTGTACATTCCAAATCAAATTCGTCAGGATGAAGTTTTAATTCCTTATTACTGATCATTATTTATTACCAATCTAGTTTTTCAAGAATTCCTTGCTCAACCATTTGTAGATTGAAAACATAGTCATTATTATTGTAAGTTTCTTCCAGTGGTCTTTTGGTCGTATGCCATCCTAATCCATCAGTGACCCAGATAAAGTCTATATTTTGATCCTTTAATTCTCTGTAGAGCTCCTTAAATTCTCCACATACTGCCTTTAATTTTGAGCCACCGCCATTATAGAAATTGACTTCAACCAATTTAAATCTTTTGTTTGTGGGATTGTAAACAGCGAAATCAAAACTTCTTGATGATTTATCTACTTTAACTTTAACACCCCATTTATTTTGTATGCTTTTAGCATTTGCTTGTGGCAAATACTCACATCCATTTTGTGCACATAATTTGCCAATATGAGTTTCAACTATCTTTTCCATTAGTGTTCCACCACGATTTTTTCGACCATTACTGTCAAGTCCAACTTCAACTCCAACAACATAATCAACCAAATTTTTTATACCTTCTTTTTGAAAAAGATTCACTAAGCCTGTTTTCTCAAGAAAAGTAAAATATTTTTCAAAATCATTGCTTCCTTTATTAAAATCAAATATTTCAAAACTTCCGTCACTCAGTTCAAATATTTCAAGTTGCTTTTCCCTTACTGCTAATAAAACAGGGAATGCCTTGATAATATCAGGGTTGCTCTCATACAGCTTTTTAAATTCTGCTTTCAAATCTTCCTTACCTAAAAGATAGTTGAGTTTATTGAGGATTATTTCTAACTCGGAACTATTTGCAAAAACTTTTTTCCAATTAACAAAGTATTCCCAAGTCTTAATTGAATTTTTTAATGTCCCGATTAGATTTTGAAAATCTTTCTGCATAAGCGTAGACTTTTAATAATTTATTACAACAACTTCTTGTATTTTTCCTCTGCCCGCACCCTTTGAATTAATTGAACGACCAGCATAAACCTTATGAATGTTGATTTTTTTATGCAAGTCTGAATATAAATCATTAATAAATTCAGTGTTAGAATTTGAAAGCATTACAAAACATCCTCTTTTGTGGAGTTCTACGAATGTATTTTTTAATTCTTCTTGTTCTTTTTCTAAAAATCCCTCTTTAGTATAATTTGTAAAGCTGGAAGTCCTATTTACTGGATAATAAGGGGGATCGAAATAAACAAAATCTCCTTTCTTGGCTTCTTCTAAAACATTTTTATAGTCCCGATGAAGTATTTCAGTATTTTTTAATGTGTCATGAACTTTTTTTAAATTAATTTCATCGCAAATAAGAGGATTTTTATTATCTCCATACGGAACATTAAATCCGCCCTTGCTGTTTACCCTGTAAAGTCCATTAAAGCCAGTCCTGTTTAAATAAATAAATCTTGCAGCAATATTTATATCTGAAAGTTTTTTCACATCTTGAGCCCTAACTTCCAAAAAATATTCTTTAGTATTTTTTTTCTGATGTTCTTTGAGTTTTTTTATTAATGCCTTAACATCTTTTTTTATGACATTATATGCAGTCACTAATTCAAGATTCATATCAGACAAGACTGCTTTTTTGGGGAGAAGATCAAAAAACATAGCACCCCCACCAATGAACGGTTCAAAATATGTCGCTGTTTCCGGGTCAAAACCAAATGGAGGATATAAATCCATATCCCTGAATTGTTGAAGCAATTGTCTTTTCCCTCCAACCCATTTTACAAATGGTTTTGGATTTTCACTTTTGAATTCCTTATATGCAGACTCCATATTTTCAGCTAATATGTTCTTAAAATTCGACATAAAAACCCTTAGATGAATCGGATGAATATTGAGTTTCGATGCTATATTTGTGACCACTTGTTGATTTTCAACCATTTGTTTTATTTTTCTTATTGCTTTAATTATTCAAAACATTTATAGGTAAATCCAAAATTTTTGATACATTTTTTTAATTCCACTATATTTTTATTCGTATCTTTTATTGTTTCAGTGTTATTGTTATTTGTCTCTGTTATTTTTTTATTTTGATTTTCAAGCTCATCCTTTAAGGATTCGATGACTTCACTTTTTATTTGTTGCTTATTGATTTCCAATTCTTCTGGAGGAGTTTTTCTGAAAAAAAATAATCCACATGCAATCAGGGATACACTGCTAATAAAAAGCAGAATTCTAAATGGATGTTTTCGTCCACGCATTATAATGCTAGCTATAAAAGTCATATCCTTGTATGGGTCTTCCAAATTGCCATTGATGGCTCTTGCTTGCAAAATAAAATAATCAAATATGATAAGAAGAAATGATATTGAACCTAAAAGAATTAATGATAAACCACCAACTGCAAGTGGATTTCTGTATGATCTGAAGACCTGAAAATCAATCGAAACGAAAGTAAACAAGGCAACAAATAATCCAAGTGTTTCAATTATTGAAAGTTTGCTATTTTCAATTTTTTTATCAAGATCATCTTTTGTATCCTTAATTACTTTTTCAATTTCATCCTTAAATTTATCATTCTTTATGAATGCATTAATTTTTTGTTGAGCTATACCTTTAGCGATCTTCTCAATTTCCTGTTGAACCTTTAATGAAAATATTTCATTACTAGTAGTTCCCGAATTTCTTTCAGATAAGAAACTGCCAGATGTTCCACTGGAATTGTCATCCATTTTTGTGTATTTATCAGTCATATTTCTATCTTTCGTTACTAATCAATTTTTTTATTTCATCGTTACTATCAGTATAGCTCCTAATTTTTCCAAGTATTTTCTCAACAGTCCAATCTTCCTGACCTGGCAAATTTCTTGTATTAACATCAAATGTAACAGTTAATATATTATTCTCTAAAGCAAAGAATATATTATAATTCAAAAGTTCACTGTCTAAAAAATTAATCCTTAATTCGCCTCTCTTAAAATTAGTCCACTTATTGAAAAATTCTTGTTTTAAATTAGTTGTTTCGCTTTCATCAAGTTCATAATTGACTTGTAGTATTGCGCCTAAAAATTCAGTTTCTTCGGAGGCAATCATTATTTTCCTAGATTCTTTTAATTGCTCTATTATTGTGGGAATTTTATCAAAAACATCTGCAGAAATATTAGCATCTTCATATTGAACACGAATTTGATTTACTAAAACTCGAGCTGCTGAATTTTGTTTAAATCCCTGAACTATACCATCAGCATTCAATTGTGAAACAAATACATTGAAACCATTTTGACTAAGGGTGGACTTGTCACGCAAAAAAGTAATCACATCTTCATAGATGTTTTTATATTGTATAGCAACTAATACTGACTGATATTGTTCCGATTTTTTCATATATTTTTCATGTTCAATTATTTCCAGCCCTGTTCAATGGGCCGCCAAATTATTTGTTCTTGTGGAATGTTAATTATTCCTTGTGGAGTTTGTTGCGCTATATTTTGTTGAACGCGTTTTAATTCCATAGTCATTGAATAATGATTTTGAATGGAAGCACTCTCAACATATGCAATCTTGTATTCTTTTTTTTGTATCTGATTTCCTGTGCCAAGTTCGATTTCAGGATTCCATATCTCGGTCATTTGAGTTTCTTTTGCGTAATTGTCGTAAAGTTCAGTCATGGCTTCCGAAAGTTTATCGTCAGCCTCAACAACTGTTCTCATTCCTAAATCATCCCTAGCTTCCTTGCGACCGATATAATATTGATGCGAGTATAATTTTTCTGTTAGGAATTCAATAATTTTTTCAATTTCATCTTCCTTGAGTTGCACTTTATGACTCTTGAGAAGCCTCTTTGCAAGAATCTTGATTAGGTTGTGTGTTCGGTTTACATTTCCAAGAGCTAATGGATGGATTGAGGGAGTACTTTCAACAAATTTATTGAAAATTTTTGTCAGCTCCTCATCACTTTTTATTCCAAACTTATTTTTTGCAAGATCAAAATAGCTCATAACTTCTTCAACTGATATTGGAATCCTGCCTTGTGGATTTTGCGGATCAATGGGATTGAAAAAGTTTTGTGTTGATGGGTCTATTGGTGAAAGTTCTGACATGTCACTCATTACAATTTCATCAGCTCCAAGTGAAATCATTGTTGCTGCGCTGTGAGCCTTGTATAAAATAACGACTGAAAATTGATTGCAGAATTCACGAATCATTGAAACTAAACGCCATGGAACCATTGTGTCACCACCAGCACTATAAAGCACTAAGTCAATCTTTTCAGTTTTGCCAATTTTTCGTAATTGATTACTGATAATTGGGATCATGTCTGGCGCAACACGAGCGTTAACTGGTCCCTGTCTGTCACTTGTTACATATGTTATAACTTTCGAACTGCGCAATTTTTCGATTTTTGAAATTATATCTTTTCGTTCCATATTTTTTGCTAGAATTATAGCCATTAATTAATGCATATTTTAGCGACCATGAAGTTTTTTCTTGCTTTTATGATACCATTAAGTAAGTAATTACTCAAGAATGCCAAAAATGGCTAAATTGCAGCAAAAATTGACTTTTGCCGACGAAAATCGCCTTGCTATATTTCTAACTTTGGCTGATTATCCAAAAAACAAAAAATGTAGCTTTCTTTTCGAGGCACTGAAAAATATTCACTCTGAAAAATATAGAGCGATGGCGGTTTTGATGATGCTTTCGGATTTGAGAAAAAAGGTTGCTTTTGAAACGAAAGGTTTCGTTTTTGATAAGTTTAGTATAATGCCGGCAAATAATCCCAAATGGCGATTGAAGGTAATAGAAAAGATAAGCAAAAATAAATCAATTGATGCACAAGAAATACTTCATAAGGTACTGAATAGCCGTTTTGATTTTTCTGATCTTGAGTCATCATTGGAAGAATACAAGAATGCATTTTGGGAGATTGCGGAACATGTTGATTTTGAAATAATAATACCTCAAGACTCTCAGAAAAAAATCGAGAAAATTATAGAAAAGTATATTGAGTTATTCCGTAAAGGAAAATTAAAACCGGAGGAAATGAAATGCTTGAGTTATGCGGAACAGAAAAAACAAGCGATTCAGAAAATAAGAGAGGAATTTGAAATTTATACTGAAAATTTGGTTTTTCAAAGAGATGAGTTTGCTCTCGTGAAAGGTTTTCGCATTTGTGAATGCTTTCTTGCTTTGGAACAGGAAAAATATTTAGAAATAAATAGTATAGATATGGTTGGAAAGACGGAAACTTTTTTTCAGCCTGCAATCAGTTTTACTTTGACGAAAAAACTTTTTGAAAGAACCAGTAAGTCCATAAAAAAGGAATTGCCAGTTTACAAAGAAAAGAAGAAAGTTGGTTATATTTATTGGCCAAGTACAAAGAAAGAACAAAAAATCGGAGATATAGTTTCTCGATATTTCATGCTGATAAAATTTTTGCTTGATGTTGGCTTTAATAATCCACGATCAATTATAGAGGCATACGAAGCAATAAAGGATGGCAGACACCACCAAAAAACGCGTGCATATAGAGAAAAGGAACTTGGTGTGGTTAAAGATGCTACTGAAAAGTTAAATAAAATAGGAATTGATCCATTGAAGATACAAATTGAAAATAATAATATTTTTCTAAAATAAAAAATGAAAAAGCTGACAATTTTTGGTATTAAAAAATATTAACTGAAATAACAGCTCAATAAAGCCAATAAAAACTTCATAAATTCCACGAATTCCAAGAATTCCACGCTCTAGACAAGGAGCGTGGAATTCTTCGTAATGCAAGCATAATCACAAAAGCATTAAGTAATTATGCCTCGCATGTTCAGTCAACAATTAATGCAACAAGCAAAAGTCGTCCTTGAAGAAAAGAGTGGACGAGTGTTAAGCGACGATGAAATTGAAATCATGCTTGACCGCCTAAGTCAATTGGGGATGCTTTTTGTGAAAAATGTTTTGGATAATAGGACTAAAATAAAAAAACAATGAGATCAATTCAGAGAAGATTTAAAATTAAATCATGGGAGAATCCTTATTCGAGTTCGCTTATAAATTTCAGGCTTGCTATTGAGGGTCAAAATTTCAAAAAACGGACAATTAGATATTGGTTCAAAATGCTGGTTGAAAATGATGATTATGACAAAAATGAAAAATACAGAATTTTGCACGATTTGGAAAATCCAAAACCTCCCTGAGGACTGCACGTTTGGAATACTTTTTGCTTCACTATGTAATTTTTGAGGCCAAGGTGGACTTGTATATATAAAAGATTAATTAAACGCGTTTTAAAACTATAAATATATGGAAACAGCAAATGAAATTTTCGAGGAAAACAGAAAAAAGGCAGAGGCCTTTACAAAACAACGACTACAGGCTGAAAAGTCGCAGGAATTGCAGGAAAAGAAAGAAAAAATTGAACTTGCAAAAAAGACTGTTGAGGAAGTAATTGATAAAAACGAAAAAAAATTTCAAGAGACAGCCCAAGAATTTCTTGTGAACCACGAAAGGCTGCTTATTAATAAGTTAATGCGCGATTTAAAAAATGCAATCATTGATAAATTAATGGAAATGAAGCTTTGCCCTGCAATGACAATTCCTGATTGGGATTGCGGCGAAGACTTAAAAATGGGCGAGGAAGAACATTGTAAAGGTGCAAATTTCATCAATTGTCCGGCATTTAACAGGTACATTAATTGGAGGATCATGAAAAAAATCACCACAAAAATCAATTATGAAAAAATGAAGGGCAATCAAAAAAGAAAAAAAGAAGCAAAAAAAGAAAAACTTTAACATTCGTTTCGAAAAGATTTTAATTACATATAATTAACTATATGTAATTAACAGCGAAACCTTTCGAAGTATAAAAAAATTTTTCAAAATGCATTCTACTTTCCCAATTTCGCGCGATAATTGCGACAAGCTGGACAATATTTATTTTGTGGCTTAAACAAGCCATTTGTTGCACATTGGTTGGTGAGCCTGAACTGAAGAGCAATTTTCCGCGCGCCCGCACCCGCAACGAACCGCAGACTTGAACAATTTCACAAAGCCAAACAGAGGCGCAGTTCGGCATTTCGGGAGTTGCTGTCACGCATTCCAAAAAGAAATTTTCCGAGCAGGTGTTTTTGATGCCTCCGCGCGCCCACGGAAGCAGTCGGAGCTGCAGCAAAAGCACCAGCGCAGGAAAATTTTGTCGTGACAGCAACGGCATAGAAAAAGGAGTGGAAAAATTGTGCTTGGAGGACGAATGAGTCCGACAAGCTTTCACTGTCCGCGACCACCTTTGACACGAGGAGAAGCGCGCCACCAGCTTTGATTGCAATGAGAGGGAGAGCGAACGACCGCCCCTGCAGAGCGACATCTTCTTTGTATTTTCGTGGAAGTCTCACGCCCCCTCAAGATTGAGGGGTTGGGGTGTTGAAAGTCAAAGTAAGAAAAGAAAAGAGTGTCTGACAATGCTGCATTCTTGCGACATTCCAAGTTCTCAAAAATGACGCCGAGGGAACGCAGGAGGAAATTTTTGCTAGAACTTGTGCCAATGTCGCAAAATGTCACATTGTCAGAGGGCGAGAAACACCTTCCTTTAGAATGTTAAATCGTCAAAGTGTTTTTCAGCCCCTTGCACCTTTTCTTTTCAACTCCTTGAGGGATTGAGAGTTTGAGAGAAAACCGCAGTGGGTTTCTCTCATTTTAAAGAGTTTTTTCAAAATCTTTTCTAATTGTGCGGTGCAAAACATTTTTCCGTCTGAAAGAATTGCAACCTGCTTGTCTGATTTTTTCGGTACTCCGAAAAATATCAGTCTGGCAAGTTCTCATCTGACTAATATATTTTCAGATGGAAAAATGTTTTTGACCGCTTTCCTTGGTGATTGATTTTGAAAAGACCTCCGCTTGGTATTTATTTGAAAGTTTGGCGAGTCTGAAATCTTGTTTTGTCTCACAAGACTAAACCGAGCTAAGACCAAAGTTAGGGGCGTAGAAGCACGGAATATAAAACAAAAATAACACTAGAAATGATTTAAATACTATGATATTATTGATGTGGACACAATTCAATATTACGGAAACATGGAATGATGCCTTTTTGGTATCGTTCCGGGAAAGGGCGACCTTTGCTACAGTTTCCGTAAGGAATTGTGTCCAAGCAGGGTCGCTCTTTGTTGTGTAAAAACAAAAATATGAATCTTTTGGACACAATTTCTTTATCAAATAGCGGAATGGCAAGCGCTGGCGAGCTCATCTTATTTTTCGGTGTGATAGCACTTATGATTTTTGACGAAATAATTTCAAATAAAAAGTAAAAATAAAATCATATGAAATACGTCATCTATGCCAGAAAATCATCGGAGGGCGAAGACCGACAGGCAAAGTCCATTGAAGATCAGGTCAGTATTATGAAGGAAATCGCAAAGAGGGATAATATTGATATTCTTCAAATTTATTACGAATCAAAATCAGCAAAATCTCCCGGACGGCCAGTTTTTGATGATATGATAAAGAATTTCGAAAAAGGAAAATTTGACGCAATACTTTGCTGGAAAATTGATCGACTGGCAAGAAATCCAAAAGATGAAGGAACTATAAAATGGATGTTGCAAAAGGGTGTCATTAAGATAATAAAAACCAATGACAGGGATTATTTGCCAGATGATAATTCTTTGATTGCCAGCGTGGAATTTGGAATGGCGACTCAATATGTGAAAGATTTATCAAAAAATGTACTTCGTGGACTTAATGAAAAAGTGAAGCGTGGAGAATACGCTGGGCATGCGCCAGTCGGATATCAAACAAATTACAAAACGCGCAAATTATCATTGGACTTGGAAAGTTCGCCATATATTGCGACTGCTTTTAAGTTGTATGCAACTGGTAAATATTCAGTTCAAAGTCTTGCGGATAAACTTTTCGAAGACGGCTTGCGCTCAAAGACTGGCAAGAAAGTTCATCATTCTACAATTCACAAAATTATCACAAACCCGATTTATTATGGATATTTCATGTGGAAAGGTGAACTTCACAAGGGCATTCATGAGCGAATTGTTTCCAAGGATCTTTTTGACGAAGTACAAAAGGTTTTAGAGCCAAAGAAACATTTAAAGCGAAATAAGAAAAAACATTTTCTGTTTCGTGGTTTCATGCATTGTGTTTGTGGTTTGCGTATGACAGCAGAAACCAAAATAAAGAAAAACAAAAATAAGATTCACGAATACATTTATTATCGTTGCACGAAATCAAGAGGCTCAGACAAATGCAATCAGCAATATCTTCGTGAAGAAGAATTGAGCAAGGAAGTTTGCGAAAATCTTTCCTCAATTCGCTTTGATGAAAATATTTTGGATTTGCTTATCTTAGCAACCAAAGAAAAAGGACAAGAACAACTGGACAGTCAGCATGAGATTGAAGGAAGAAATGCTTTCTTGCTTGAACGCAACAAGACAAGGCAAGACTCCCTTGTTGAAAAGTATATTGATAACAAAATTCCGGAAGATATTTATGATCGAACGCTTACGGAACTTCGAAGTGAGCAAGCAACACTTGAAAACAGTGTGGGCAATGCCAAGGGCAATGGAAAGAATGTCTTTGCAGTCATAGAATTGATGGCGAAGTTTATAAAAATTGCAAATAGGATTTTTAAAGATGGGAGTGATGAGACAAAGAAGGAAGTTCTATCTATAATTTCTTCGAACCTCGTCATTGAAGACAAGAAAATCGTGGATTTCACACTAAAAACGCCATTTAATTGGTTGTATGAAGATTTGAAAAACTTCAAAACTCCAAAAGGCGGAAAAGGAATCTTCGAACCGATTTTAAAGCTTTCACAAAAGGAAAAAGGAGCTTTCGCTTCTTTATATCCTGAATTGTTGGGGATGAGGGATTCGAACCCCCGCATCTCAGGACCAAAACCTGATGCCTTACCGCTTGGCTAATCCCCAGTGAGCAATATGGATAAGTATAGCAAAAATTTAAATGAAATCAAGGGGGGCAGAATTTTTATTTTTTTAGTTATCATATTTATGCCCATGAATACTTGACAAAATATTTTAAATTATTAAAAAGTGTTATATAATGGGAGTGCGCAAAGCCATGCGCAAATTAATAAAATAATATAAAAAAAGTTATGGCAAAAATGACGAAGTCACAGATCGTGACCGCTTTGTCTGAAAAAACAGGCTTAGCAAAAAAAGAGGTAAATGGGTTTTTTGATGAACTCGCAGTATTAGCTTACAAAGAAGTGAAAAAGAGTGGAGAATTTGTGATTCCAGGTTTTGGAAAAATGGTTAAGGCTAAAAGAAAAGCTAGATTAGGTGTGAATCCAGCTACTGGAGAAAAAATTAAAATTGCCGCAAAAACTGTTGTTAAGTTTAGATTAGCTAAAGCGGCAAAAGAAGCAGTTTTGTAAATTTTTTAGTTTTAGTTTTCAAAAAATTCCTTCGTATTTAGATGCGAGGGAATTTTTTATATAAGCAAAAAGCGGAGGAACTATATCGTTCGCATCCGCTTATTTGGCGCAACCCTGCTTTTTTCTAAAAGACAGGATTATCAGGGTTAACAAGTATTGCACGTCAGAAAGACTTAAAAAATATGATTGATTAAGATTAATCAACATCAAGCCGTCTTTGAATTCTAATTCTAATCGGCAATCCTGTTTGTTATTTTCCTGTTTTCTGTTTTCTTCTTGCCAGTGCGCATGCATTGTTTCAATGATAGTCTGACAAGATTTAAACTGCAAGCAATTTTCACTAACTGTAATTTCAAAAAATAATTGTTTTTCAAAAACTTCTATTTTTTGAAGTTCGAGTAGATAGGGAGTCAATAATTCAATGGCAAATTTTTCCACTTCTTCTTGCAATGTCATCTGAGGCCTCTCTATATATGCAAGTTAAATATTTTTTATTTTTTGCCCAGCTATAATTGTAGGTTATATATTATTAAAAGTCAATGTTTAAATCCTTGCCCTTTTTTGTTAAATAGATTAAAATAGTTGGATATTAAAAAATGATTATTTTATGAAAACTGAGCGATCTATTAAATTGAAGAAAAATAGGCTTAAATATGGGCTAAAAAGGAGCTTAAATGTCAAAGAAATGAAGCTTTCTGTTTCTAGAAGAGGCTCATTGGTTTTGGTTGTGCCAAAAAAGGCTTCTGATAGCGCTATTCGTCGTTTTATTATCTCTAGGGCTGATTGGATTTGGGATAGGTTGGATGTTATTATTAGAATAAATCAGGGAAAGGCAGTTAAGTCTTCCCGGTGTGATTATTTGAAAAATCGAGAGCGAGCACGAAAATTTATTACCGATAGAGTGCGTTATTTCAGTGAAATGCACGGTTTTAAATACAATAAAATAAGGATAAAGAATCAGCGAACAGTATGGGGTAGTTGCAGTGTGGATGGTAACCTTAATTTTAATTATATTTTATTTAAGATGCCTAAAGATATTGCTGATTATATTATTATTCATGAACTTTGCCATTTAAAGAGATTTGATCATTCGGAAAATTTTTGGAATTTAGTAGCTAGAATATTACCAGGATATCGAAGCATAAAACAAAAATCCGACGAAATAGCCTTTGTTTGATTTATATTATAAGTATTTCTATGCTAAAATTGAATTAGCATGGATAAGTTAAGAAAAATAATTAATTATTCTACTAAACGAAGCGCCAAAACAAATGGCATGCGTTTAGAAGTTTCGCTGGATGGGCATGTATCGGTGTTTGCTTCAAATTTTTTATCGGAAAAAAATATTGAAGATTTTGTATTGAAAAATTATCTTTGGATAATTAAGAAACAGAAACATTTTTCTAAATTTAAAAATAAGATTATCATAAGAACCAGTAGGGATGATTATCTGGCGTGTAAGGAAAAAGCGCGAAAATTGGCAAAAGAAAGAGTGGCTTATTTTAATGAATTTTATCAATTTAAATTCAATAAAATAGCTATTAAAAATCAAAAAACACTTTGGGGCAGTTGTAGTATCAATGGTAATCTTAATTTTAATTATGCAATTGTTAAATTAAGATCGGATTTAGCGGATTACATTATTATTCATGAAATGTGCCATCTTTGGCATTTTGATCATTCCCGAAAATTTTGGGAATTAGTTCGTTTGGCTATGCCAGAATATAAAGAAAAAAGAAGGGAGATAAAAGCCTTGCTTTTCGGTTAAATATATCATCTAATCTAAATTATTATATGAAGATAGCTATCCACGCCGCGGATTTAGACAATGAAAGGATTGATGGTACGCGGGTTTATATTTATAATTTATTAAAATATTTTGGAGATTTATCTCCTCAGGATGAATTTTTAATATATCACAAGAATTCTTTTAATAAAGCCTTGATTCCGCCGAAAATACGAAACTATAAAATTAGAAAAATAAAATCATTTCCATTTTGGACTCAGACAGTTTTTGCCTGGGCTCTTTGGCGAGATAATCCGGACGTGCTTTGGATGCCAATGCACAACTTGCCTTTAATAAGAAGAAAGAAATTAAAAACAGTGGTTACTGTTCATGATTTGGCTTTTAAGATTTTTCCTCAATATTTTCCCAAGAAAGATTTATATAAAATTAATCTTCTTACTGAATATTCTATAAATAATGCCAACGCTTTGATTGCAATTTCTAATTCCACCAAAAAAGATATAATGAATTTCTATCCAAATAGAAAAAATAAGGATATAAATTTAGTGTATCATGGTTTTAGTTGGGATGTTTTTTGTAAAGAAATTTTACCGGAAACGGAGAATAAAATTTTAGGTGAATATGGCTTGAAATCCGGAGAATATATTTTATATGTAGGCGCTATTCAGCCACGTAAAAATTTGGATACATTAGTGAAAGCTTTTGAGGATATAAAAAAAGATTATCCAAATTTAAAATTGGTCATAGCTGGTGTGCGAGCTTGGTGTTGGGAGAATATTATAAAAAAAATAAATCAAAGCAGGCACGCAGTTGATATAATTGAAACTGGAAAAATTTCTTTTAATTATCAGTCGGTGTTTTATAGAAATGCCAAGGTTTTTGTTTTTCCTGAATTATATGCGGGATTTGGCATTCCAATACTGGAGGCTATGGCAAGTGGTGTGCCGGTAATAACGGCTAATAATTCCAGTCTTTTGGAGGTGGGTGGCGATGCGGCGATATATTTCAAGGGAGATAGCCGGAAAGATCTTGTTAAAAAAATAAACATATTGTTTAAGGATGATGTCCTTAAGGAATCTTTAATTAAAAAAGGGAAAGAGCGATCCCTATTTTTTTCTTGGCAAGATTGTGCTCAAAAAACATTAAATGTTATTAAAGCGACTCAATAAAACGCGAGGGATTATTCTTTGGATGAGAAAATATTTCGATATAAAATGGAAAAAATAAAGATAGTCAAAGTTGTTATTACGATGTTTTCCCAGAGGTGAAACTTCAAAAGAGAGTTGCCTATTAAAATAAATGAGCCGGTTAAAATCAATGGCAAAAAATGATGCTTGCGATTGATTTTAAATTTGATATTTAATTTTTTTCCAATAGTGGCGGAAATAAAAATTGTTGCAAAGAGTAGAAAAGAAATAACCGTGAAGCCGTGATTTGTTGAAACTATTCCCGGAAGAATAGCTTCTAAAAATAAGGTTGCTGCAAAAGATAGAATTAATAATAACAATAAGTCGTAAGAGAGCTTATAGATAAGCAATAAAAAATTTTCAGAATTAATTTTTTTTAATATCATTTTTGTTTTTATTGGCATGTTTTTATTGGGTAATATAATTATTAGCTATTCTGTTTTTAAGTAAGAATAAGGATTTTTTCATATTTTCCCAAGTGAACACTTGATTAAACTCTATGCTTAATGTATCAATAGCAGTATTTTTTTCCAGAAGAGTTATAAACTGATAATTATTTCCGGGAAAACTTTTAATTACGGACAGTTCCGCATCACAATGATATAAGTCAAAAAATTTAAAGGTTGGTTGAATTTTGCAAGATATTTTTTCAGTAAGGCTTTTTTCCGTGACCATGATTGGATTTTTTCTTTGATAGGTTGCCAGCAAAACGGGGCTAGTTATTTCGCGTTTAATATCTTCAGTTACGTAGAAATATTTTTTGCTATCTTGTGTGTAAAAAATAGTTCCTTTTGGATGCGGACTATCGATAGTAAAAAGTTTCTTTTTTTCATAAATACCAATTTCTTCACTGTTGGCATCAAGTACGTCGCTCCAATTATATCCCATGGATTCAAAGGTAACGGGATTATTAACGGGATAAGCGTTTTTTCCGCTGACAATATAAACTGAAATTCCGGAGGCTAGCAATGTTCCGTCGGCAAAGCCCAAGTAATCTTCGACTGGTGGATATTTATCAAAAAAAGAAATATTTTTTTCGATAGCTTGTTCTGGTTTATAGTGAGTTAAGTAAGCGTTTTCGCTGACAAATTTTATCAAGGAATTATTTTTTAGTTGATAATATTCATCTAAAATTCGAAAAAGTGAATCAGCTGGATAGTGGGAATAGTCATTTATGGATAATCCGACAGAATTAAGAAGCAAATCATTAGTTGAAACGTTTAAGAAAGCTTCTTTTTTGAAGCCTAATTTTTCAAGAATTTCCAAAGAGGAAAATTTTCGAATAGCACCGTCGGAAATCATATAATATTCCTCATTGTTTTTTAAAAGTGTTCCATTTTTAAAATCCAGTGGTTTGCTTAGCGGATAGAAAAAAGCCTGATATGATTTTCGTATTTCGATTTTTCCGCCAAGCTGATTATTTTTATTTAAATTGAAATGAATTGACGATCTGGAAAAATCACCAATAAGACTAGCATTAAAAAGGAGATTTTTATCAGCTGAAATGTTACCGTTAGTGTAATTTTTTCCAATAACATCTCGAGGATTTATGATGGAATTTTTGGTGGCATTAGGTGTTTGAAAAAAGAAAACGAATGATGCGGAAGGAAAAAGGATGCGGTGAATTAAAATAAGGGAGATTAAAATAAATATTAAAAATAATAACAAGCGCAAGCGATTATAGGTGCGTTGCCATTTTTTTTCGAGTTTTATTTCTTTAGTTAGGTCGAACATAGGTTATTTTTTAAATTCTAATATATAGTATTCTATTTTTACAATTTCTTTTTGGGGAAATCTTTCAATTGGCAACAAATCATTTTTAGATGTTTCAATTAAACGAGTTGTTTCAAAAACATGTTTTTCTTTGATGTTAAATTTATTGCCAATTTCGCTATTAGCGTATAAAAGCAATTGATCCTTAGTTGCCAGTAAATATATATTTTCAAATTTGTTCAGGTTTATTTTTTGTAAATCGGAAGGATTAAAAAAATAAACAGCTTGTTTATTAAAAATTGTTTGTAATGGTCCGGCTAAAAGAGACCAGCCGTCGCCGGAAGACAGACGGTCTATCAAGATTAAATCTTTATTAGAAAATTTTTCACTAAGCTTTTCAGTTTGTTGTAATAATCCTTTATTTTCATAGAAAAAAGCGTAACGGCAAAATGATTTAAGGTTAAGTGATAATAGAATTATTGAAAATCCTATTGCTAGATAACGCAAAAATATCGGATGTCTGGAGTTGTTTGAATTTTTTTCTAGGAGATATTTAATTATTTTAACGCTATAAAAAACAAAAACTGGCAATATTGCAAAGACAAACCTTCTTAACATCCAAGGATGGTCGGATGAGATGTTTGAATCAATAAGATAAATAAAAGTCGGAAAAACAACGAAAAGAGGGATTAGCTGTTCCCATTGTTTTTTTAGAAAAGATTGGATTATTCCAATAAAGCCTAAAATAAAAAATCCAGCCAATCCATATATTATGTATATTTGAGAAATTTGCACTCCTGGTGAAAGCAGGCTTTTGACAACAATTTTTCCATCAGTTTCTGTTTCAAAAAAAGAACCAAGAGTGGCTTTGCCTATTTCTTTGAAGAATGGTAAATCCTTTTGAAAATTCAATGAAAATATGAATATAAATATAATAATTGCAAACAGGACCGTTTTATAATTTTTTTTAATGAATATACGAGAAGTTTTGCAAAAAAGTAATATTAGTCCGCTAGTAAGAAGAAAGGCATAACCTTCCACGCGAGTAAAAACAAGCAGAGTAGACGATAGAATAAACAATAGTAAAGTTTTTTTATTGGGGGTTTGTATTAGATAGATGATTCCCATTATCATGGTCCAAAGTAATGCCAAAGCCAAATTTTCACTGAGGGTTAATTTAGCAAACCAGTAAAAAGAAAACGAGGTAATTGCAAAAAACATCATAATAAAAGTATATCTTTTCTTCAGTAGTTTTCTTCCAATCATGTAGAATGACAGGAAAAAAATAAAAAGAGCTGTTGAGTTGGCAATAATCAATCCTTTGATATCGAAAATAGAGTAAAATGCGCTTAGCCAGGAAATATAACCCAAGGGAAACTGGGTGGTTAATTTTCCTTGATCAGTATAGTGAAAACCTGGAAAATTAAGAGCTTTTCCGGGACCATATATTGAAAAAAATTCTTCAATCACTGGTGAAGAAAAATGCAATTGATGATTTTTAGAAAGGCTGATGGCGGCGTTGCTGATAGAGCCTTGATCTCTGCCGGTAAAGACGGTTGGTTCTGAGAAAAATGAGAGTATGGTTATGAAAAATAGTAAAATAAATACAATGAAGGAAAAACTTTTAGAAATTTTTAGTCCCTTTTTATTTTTTATCAGTATCCAAATAAAATAAGATATGCCTAATGTTAGATAAACTATAAATATCCATCCATAAAAAAAATTCAGCAAAGCTAAGATCAATGCCAACCAACCAAAAATTATCCAGAATAATGAGAAATCGACAAAAAAAGAATGGTTGTCGATTATTTTTCTTGATTTTTCCATCAAGTTGATTATACCTTTAATGATGTTATTTGCCAAGGTTGGGAGCATGTTCTAAAATGAAAAAAACGAAAGAAATATTTCGTTTAAAAACAAAAAAATGATGAAAAAAAATAATAAAAATAATTTCTTTTTTTGGTATTATGAAAAAGGGTTGTCTGAATTTTTAGAAATATGGAAAAATTTTTTGAAATTCGTTTGGCAGCATTTTTCGATTTTTGAATTGTTGGCCACATTTTTCTCTCCTTGGAAACGGGATGTGGCCATTAAAGATTGGCGAGGTTGGAATCCTGAAAAATCGCTTGTTCTTTTGATTGGAAATATTTTCTCTAGAATTATCGGCGTTTTAGTTAGATCTATCGTGATAACAAGCGGAATGGCAATTTGGTCGTTGGTTTTTATAATCGGTATTGTGCTGTTAATTTTTTGGTTGATTTTTCCGATAATTTTAGTGTTAGTTCTACTTGGAGCTTTTAGCAATAATTTTATTTTTTATCCTCAACTTCTTGGTTTGACCATGTTCTTTTTAACAGGCATTATTTGTGTTTATTATGTTGATTTAAAAATTCCTTACAGCGAAATGACTCTTACTCAGATTTATCGAAAAAAGTTTTTTGAACGTATTTGCAATAGATTAGGTATTACAAAAAAAGTAATTTCCAGAAATATATTGAAAAGTCTTCAAACATTGGAAATTTTTCTAAAAGAAAAGAACTTAACACTGGAAGATTTTAATTATATTGTTAAATGGGAAGCTGGAATATTGGATCAACGGAGGTCGCAAAGATTTTTTTGGCGTTGGGAAAATCTCATCAAAATTCCTCGAATCGGGGCGCAGTGGAAATATGCCTATACCGTCAAATTGGATAATTACGTTAGTGATCTTTCGATGAGTGATTCAAGTGAATATGCGGATGATGAACTGATTGGTCGAGAAGATGAAATAGACCTTGTGAATTTAATTTTGCAACGTCCTGATCAAAATTGTGCATTGATAGTAGGCGCTTCTGGTGTAGGAAAGAGTACGCTTATACATTCTCTTGCTAGAAAAATTAGGTTTAATGAAGCCGGATCATTTTTTAAGAATAAACGAATTTTAATTTTAGACATGGGTCGGTTGATTTCGGACGCGATTAGTAGTGGCAATGATATTGAGGGGGAGATAAGAAAATTTTTTTTCGAAGCCACTTATGCAGGTAACATAATCTTGGTGATTGAGCATTTGGAGCAATATTTGGGTCGGGACAACAGTGCTTTTCATCCTGATATTGCCCCGGTTATTTTGGAATTTTTGGCTCAACCGAACTTTCAATTATTAGCGACATCTTCACCCAAAGAGTACCACCAATTAATAGAAAAGCATGAACAGATAATAAAATATTTCGAAATTATCGAAATGCGAGAACCATCTGAATCGGATATGGTAAGGATATTGTATTCAAATTTGAAGCATTATGAAGTTAATCGGGTATTTTTCACTCACGAAGCTATAAAAACGATTATTAAAGAGTCGGGTAGATATAGCTGGTCAATTCCTTTGCCGGAGAGAGCCATTGACTTGGCAATGGATGTTTTGACTTTTTGGGAAAAGAAAGAAGAAACTCAATTTATTGATGAACAGACTGTTTTTAAATTTCTTTCGCTTAAAACCGGAATTCAGCAGGGAGAAATAGGCGCAAGTGAAAAAAGAAAACTTCTTAATTTGGAAAAAATTCTCCATCGCTATGTTATCGGTCAAGATGAGGCTATTGGACAGGTATCGGAGGCGTTGCGTAGAGTTCGCAGTGGAATAGCTAATTCCAAAAAACCGGTAGGCAGTTTTTTATTTTTAGGTCCAACGGGGGTTGGAAAAACGGAAACAGCCAAGGCTTTAGCTAAAATATATTTTGGAGATGAAGAAAAAATGATCCGGCTTGATATGAGTGAATTTCAAACACCATCTTCAATAGACCGATTATTGGGATCATCGCAACTTAATCAGCCTGGAAGATTAGTTACACAAGTTAAGGATAATCCGTATTCGTTGGTGCTTTTAGATGAAATCGAAAAAGCTTATCCTGAAATTTTGGATATTTTCCTACAAATTTTAGATGAAGGATTTGTTACAGATGCTTTTGGTGAGAGGATTAATTTTCGTAATACTATGATTATCGCAACTTCTAATGCGGGAGCTGCTTTGATAAAAAATGAAGTGGAAAGGGGCTTTGAGGCGGAAAAAATTAAGCAGGATGTGGTGGATTATGCCATTTCTAATAATATCTTTCGAGTAGAATTTCTTAATCGTTTTGACGGAGTTATTTTTTTTCGACCACTGAATGAAGAAGAATTGGCCAATGTGGTGGTTTTGATGCTTAGAAAGTTGGCAAATCGAATATTGGTGGAGAAAAATATAGACATTGAATTTTCAGAAAATCTTAATAAAAAAATAATCGAAAGGGGATATAATCCGGTTTTTGGAGCCAGATCGCTTAATCGTTATATTGAAGATACGGTGGAAGATTTATTGGCAAAAAAAATAATTTCCGGAGAGGTTAGAAAAGGTGAAAAGATCAAGATATCTTTATGATTTAAAAGGTTTGACAAAAATCAATCAAAAGCTTATCTTAAACAAGGTTCTTTCTTTATTTTTTAAAGTAACTGGCTAATTTAGTCAATTTTAACGCTAGGGAGGTTTTTTATGGCAAAATGTTTGATTAGTAGTCAGGTTATTAAAAAAACAATCTTGGAAATTCCCTGTTCAGAATGTGCCAAAGAAACGGCATTATCTATCTTAGGTTTCTTTTCTTTTTTTGAGGGCAGGTTTATAAGCCCTTTTGTTTTTTGGCTAGGGGTTTTTGCTTTAAAGTTAGTTGAAAAAGAAAAAGAAAGTGAAATTGGAATGATTATTAAAGGAATTCAGAATATCAGAAATTAATGAAGTAAGAACCGGCATATCCTTTTTTGTTGAATGTGAAAAAAAAAGAGGGCTGTTTAATGACAGTTCTCTTTTAACAATTTTAAGAAAAGTTTACGGTTGGACTTTAAAAGTTTATAATAAAAAAAAATAAATTTTATGAAAATATTGTTTATTGCTCCAACACCTTTTTTCGCCGATCGGGGAACTCATATTCGTATCTTAGAAGAGGCTTTAGCGTTGGAGACTTTAGGGCATCAAATAATAGTCGCGACCTATCATATTGGTCGAGATGTTGATTTGGAAATAAAAACTAAGATAGATGTACGACGGATTCGTCGGATGCTTTTTTGGTATAAAAAATTAGAAGCCGGTCCGGATTGGCAAAAAATAATCCTAGATTTATTACTTATTAAAAAAACTTTCTTTTTGGTTAGAACGCAAAAACCTGATGTTATTCATGCTCATTTGCATGAAGGAGTTATTATCGGTTGGATTGTGCAAAAGATTTTTTTCTGGAGAAAAATTAAATTGGTTTGTGATTTTCACGGGAGTTTAACCAAAGAAATGGTATCTCATAGTTATTTAGGAGGAGGATTTTTGAGAAAGTTTTTTGAAATTATCGAGAGGTGGATTAATAGATTAGGCAATAGCGCGATGACCAGTTCTTGGGAGAATTCTCAGGAAATAGCAGCTATTCGAAAAGAAAACGTAGTAACAGTGTTAGACGGAGTAAATTTAAATTATTATCAGAACCTTCCCACCAAAGAAGAAAGCAAATGCGAATTGGAATTGCCATTAGATAAAATAATAATTTCTTATACTGGAGCGCTTGTTCCCAATAAGGGAATTGATTATTTATTTAGGGCAATTACTTTGGTTTTGGAGAAAACAGAAAAAACTTTCTTTGTTATAGCGGGATTTCCGATTGAGGGTATTGAAAAATTTATTCAAGACAACTGTTTAGAATCGCGAGTTAGAATTATCAATCCCTTGAATTATTTTGAATTACCTAAAGTTCTTAATGCTAGCGATATAGCAATTGATCCAAAAGATTCCTCTACTCGGCAAGCAAGCGGTAAAATTTTGCAATATATGGCTGCCGGACTCCCAATAGTTTGTTTTGATCGACAAAATAATCAGGAATATTTAGCGGATAGTGGTCAATATGCTAAAGAGATATCGGCGCAAGGGTTAGCGGATGCGATATTGAATTTATTAAATGATAAAGAAAAAATGAAAATAAAAGGAGAAAAAAGTCGTATTAGAGCAGAGTTGTTTAGTTGGGAAAAATCTGCTAGAATGATTGAGGATATTTATGGAAAAAATTAAAAAACTTTTTAATAAGAAAATTATTTTTATAGGGCTGGTTTTTATTCTTATTGGAGTCGGTGGCTTCAAGTTTTTTTCTTATGCCAAGGAAAACAAGAAGCTTATAGCCATCAGTTCGCTTTCAATATTAGATAACATCGTTAAGTTTTTACCGATAGAAAAAGATACCAAAAAGGAAATTGAAGTCCTTAATAAATTGGTGGGAAAATTTACCGCTCAGGACAATAAGGAGTATACTTTTTTGGTTCTTTTGCAAAACAATATGGAGCTTCGTCCGGGGGGAGGATTTTTGGGTCAATATGCCATTATTACAGTTAAAAATGGTGCTGTTATTTCTAGTTTTGTGGAAGATGCTAATCTTTTGGATCAGCGAATAAATGCTGACGTGGTTGCGCCCTATCCTTTTGCGCAATTTATGCAAATTAAAAAATGGAAATTTCGTGATTCTAATTTTTCTCCGGACTTTGCCACTAATGTAGAAAAAGCTAAATATTTTTATCGATTAAGTGGCGGAAGTAGCGCTGGTTTTGATGGAGTAGTGGCAATCAACGCGTCAGTTTTAAATGATGTTTTAGAACTCACAGGACCAATAACGATTCCGGGTTATAATGTGGAATTCAATAAAGATAACGCGGTGTTGAAATTGGAAGAAATTGTTGAAAAAGCTTATTTGATGAATCCGGATTTAGATACGCAAAACAGGAAAGCTATCATGAAAAAATTAACCCCAGTATTGATTGAAAAAATTTTTAGCATGGGGAATGTTGCTAAATTGAGCGATTTTGCGCACAAAGAAATAAACAAAAAGAATATCATGATAAATTTTACTGATCCGGAGTTGCAAAAACTAGTTGAAGATGTTCATTGGGATGGAGCGATAGCCAAGGATTGGTCAGGAGATTACTTGATGACAGTGGACGCTAATATGGGAGCTTTGAAATCTGATTATTTTATGAAAAGGAGTATTTCTTATGATATTGATTTAACTCAGGTAAAGCCGGTGGTAAATCTGAAAATTCTTTATGAACATACGGCTACTTTTGGGGATTGGCGTACTAGTGATTACCATGCTTATTTGCGTGTTTATGTTCCGGAGGGTGCTAATTTTTTAGAAAGAAAGATGGTAGGCTATCCACACATTCAAAATGAATTCGGGAAAACTTATTTTGGCTTTAAGGTTGACGTGCTTATTGGGGGTCAAACCGAAGCTTTTATTAAATATGAATTACCGGAAAACTTTCCAAGAGAAGATTACAAATTATTAATTCAAAAACAATCCGGAGTGGGCGATGTACCAGTTAAAGTGCATGTAAAAAATCACAAAGGGGAATTTAATCATGATGGAATACTGGAAAAAGATTTGAAATTAGAATTTCAATAGTCACAATTATGGCTTGAAATTAAACGTAATTTCGAATATTATGACTGTATATGAAAATAAAGATAATTTTACTTGTGGTGTTTGTTTTTTTTATAGCTTTTCAAATTACTGCCACAGAAGCAGAAAGTTTTTCGATGTATGTCGATTCTTCAGGGGAAACTGATGGTGACGGTGAAAAAAATAGCCCTTTTAAAAACTTGGAAGATGCTATTAAAGAAGCAAAAAAAGGAGATGTAATTTTTTTGGCCAATGGAAGATATGAAGGAAAATTAGAAATTCCCGAGTCAATAAAAATATATGGCGAAAGTCGAGATAAAACCATTATTGAAGGCGGATTAATTGCTAATGATGGAGTTTATTTGGAAAATTTGACTATAACTGGAGGCAAGAAAGGAATTTTAATGCAAAAGAATTCTTCAATTGCCCTGAAGAAATGTGTGGTGAGAGATGCTACCTGGATAGGTATAGACGCGGTTCCTGGAAATGGCAAAATTATAGTCAGTGATTCAAAAATAGTTTCCAATGGAAAAGGTTTTTATGTTCAACAGGGAAATCAAGTTAGAATAACCGGCAGTATCATAAGCAAGAATCGAGAAGAAGGCATAGATATTAGAAATAATGTTGACGGAATTATTGAAAGCAATGAGATTTATGGAAATTTAGAATCAGGAATAGAAATTATTTTAGGAAAAACTGATTTAACGGTAGCTGATAATTATATTAGTGAAAATGGTTCTAGTGGAATATCCATTCAATATTATCAAGAATTTAATGAAGGTGGCGAACTGATCTTGGATAATAATAAAATTAAAAAAAATTCCAATTTTGGATTGGATTGCAAGATTACGCAGAAAGGGATCGCACCGGATGCTTATTGGAAAAAATCAACCAGTTTGAAGAAAAATTATTTCAGTGGCAATGCTAAAGGGGAAATAAATTCTTTTTGTGAAATATATCTAGGTGATGATTCAGAAAAGATTATTGAATCTCAAATAGTTTTAACTGAGCCTGAGATTGTAAAGAATCCCGTGGATTTGGAGCAGGAGATAGTGGAACAAAAAAAAGATGAAGAAGCGGAGATGGTAATTAGAGAAAAATTAAATTCTTTTGATTTGGAAATGTTTGGCTTGCAGGGTTCTATTGAAAGTTTAATTTTTAAAATAGAGGACATCGGGAAGTGGGCTTATTTATTTCAAGGACCGGGTCAAGAAAATATAACTAAAATTGAAAGAGAAATTGAATTAATGAAAGAAAAAATAACTGCTTTGCGTGAATTTGCTTATAGTTCTCCTACGGAAGGATTTCGGATGGAAATTGAAGAAAAAGTAGTTTCTTTTGAGGCGGATTTGACGCAAAAAGAAAGCTATTTAATAAAGCGGAAAAGAGAACTTAATTTTTGGGATAGATTAAATACATTAATCTAGCTTTTTATTGAGGAATGAAATTATGAAAATTTTTTTGATAAAAATTGGAAAAGCCTGGAGTGTTTTAAGAAGAGATGGTCTGTTCAATGGCGGCCGAAGGATTGGGTCAGCTTTTTTTGCCCTTTTTCGTTTAGTGGGAAAAGGCGACATTCTTTTTGTGACAGGCGGAGTAGGAGATAGCGCTCGTTATCGTAATTTAAATGTTGCCGAGGAATTGGAATTACAAGGCTTTCGATGTTCGATTACCATTCAAGACAATCCTTGGTTAGCGCGGTATGCTGATAAATTTAAAATATTTATTTTTCATCGAGTGCTTTTTACTCCGAGTGTTGAAAAATTAATTATGAAGATAAAAACGCAAGGGAAAGAAATTATTTTTGAAACAGATGATTTGGTTTATGATCCACAATATTTCCAAGATATGGATTATTTTAAAAAAATTAATTCTTTGGAGAAAAAACTTTATGAAAAAGGGGTGGGTGGAGAAATTTTACTCGATTCTTATGTTAAAATTTGTACCACCACCACTTCGTATTTGGCAGATAGGTTGCGAGAAAAAGGTAAAAAAGTTTTTATTGTTTCCAATAAACTTTCTCAAAAAGATGTCAAAATCGCAAATAAATTACAAATCATTAATCATAAATTCCAGAGTGATAAAATTAGAATCGGTTATTTTTCTGGCACCATTAGCCATAATAAAGATTTTGCAACAATTAACGATGCTCTTTTGATAATTATGGAGAAACACTCCAATGTGGAGTTGGTCTTAGTTGGACCATTGGATGTTGAAAATAAGCTTAATAAATTTTCAGATAGAATTAAGCAGTTCCCTTATGTTCCACGTGAAAAACATTTTAAAAATATTGCCAATGTGGACATTAATATAGTTCCTTTGGAAAATAATCCTTTTTGTGAAGCTAAATCGGAACTTAAATTTTTTGAAGCTGGAATTGTAGGCGTGCCAACGGTAGCAATAGCTAATAAAACATATTCAGAAGCGATTTCTGATGGCGTGGATGGATTTGTTGCTAAAAATACAGATGAATGGGTGGATAAGTTGAATAAATTAATTACGGATAAAAATTTAAGACGAAAAATGGGAGAGAAAGCCCGTGAAAAAGCTTTTGGACTATATACAACGGAAAATGCTAAAAATGAGGAATATTACCGATATTTGAAAAGTAAAATTAAATCACTTGAAATATGATTGAATAATAAATATCAAATTTAAGGTTATGAAAATTTTGATTACCGGTGGTGCTGGATTCATTGGAGCTCATGTTGCCAAGGCACTAATTGAAAGAAGTGATGAAGTGGTTATCGTAGATAATTTTAATGATTATTACGATGTGCAACTAAAAAGGAATCGAGTAAAAAATATTTTAGCAAATAAGGTTTTTAAGTTATATGAGGTAGACATTCGGGATAAAGAAAAAATGGGAGAAATTTTTGAAGTGGAAAAAATAGACAAGATAGTGCATCTAGCAGCTATGGCAGGGGTGCGTTATTCTCTGGAAAATCCTGGTTTGTATTATGAAGTCAATGTTTTGGGAACGCAAAATATGTTAGATTTGGCGGTAAAGTATAAAATTCAAAATTTTATTTATGCTTCGTCGTCGTCGGTATATGGGAACAATACAAAACTGCCATTTTCCGAGTCTGACGGTGTTGATACCCCGATATCACCCTATGCTGCCTCCAAGAAGGCCACAGAGCTTCAGGCGCACGTTTATAGCCATGTCTACAAGCTACCTACGACTGGCTTACGCTTTTTTACGGTCTATGGACCGTGGGGTCGCCCGGATATGGCACTTTTTCTTTTTACGGACGCTATCGTCAATAATAGGCCTATAGACGTGTTTAATAATGGCAATATGAGGCGAAATTTCACTTATGTGGATGATATTGTTTCGGGAGTCCTGACAGTTTTAGACGCTAATTTGCCTTATGACGTGATAAATATTGGTGGCGACAAAGAAGAAAAATTATTGCGTTTCATTGAAGTTATTGAAGATAATTTAGGAAAAAAGGCTCAAAAAAATTTAAAACCGATGCAGCCGGGCGATGTACCGACAACCATTGCCGATATTTCTAAACTCCGTGAAATGGGTTGGGCGCCGACAACTAGAATAGAAAAAGGGATTGAAAGTTTTGTGAAATGGTATAGAGATTATTATGAAATATAAAAAATTATCAATAAAAATTTTGATAAACATGATTTATTATATCTAATATAAAAAATATGATTGACATCTTCACTCCTTCAGATTTAAGTGTAATGGGATTTTTATTATTAATTTCTTTTATAATTTCAATAGCTATTGGTATTATTTTTAAAAAAAGACAATTGATAGCTATTAGTTTTTCAATTTTGGGAAATATATCATTTTTTTTAAATATTGGTTCAGATATTTTTTATATTTATAATGTTATTTGGCTTAAATATATTATAATTTTTATTTGGCCAACTTTAAATTTATATCTTTTAATTAAATATTTTTTAAAAAAATGAAGAAAAAATCAAGATTGGCGATAGTGGTGTTGATTTTTTTATTAAACATTTGTCCACTTTCTTTTTCTGGAATGTTTATTTTTTCTCAGGAAGTTGGAGATGTCAATATAGACGGATATCAAGAATGGAACGAGGATAGGGAAATTTCCGGAGAAGTTTTAATTAAGCCTGGCGCAAGATTGGTTATTGGTAAGGGCGTTACTGTTACATTTAAGAAATTTTCAACATTCAATATAGAGGGTCAATTATTGGTTAACGGAACAGCTAAAAATCCCGTAATTTTCAAAAGAGAGAATGAGGAAATGAATTATTCCATAGTTATTAATTCTACGGGAAGGGCTGATTTTCGGCATGCTGATATTAGTGGTGGTGGCGATTTTCCCCCAATATTAATGCAAAATAACGGATTTGTTTTAAAAAGTGCTTATGCTTATGCGCCAAGTGCTATTTATGTGCGTGGGGGAGGATATCTTTTAGTGGAAAATTCTAATTTTCACGATAATATAAATGCAATATATATTGAAAAATCTTTTGCGGGGGTTGACGTGAAGGTTAATCGCTCGAAATTTGTTAATAATATCAGTAATGATGTGGTATGTATCAGTTGTCCTAATCAACCGAATTTTAGATTTAACTGGTGGGGAAGCGCTAGTGGTCCTGAAAAAATTTTTTATAATAATGATAGATATAGATATGAAAAAATATCAGGTAATATAAATTTTTCTAATTGGTCGCAAGAAGAAAATTTTCACGATCCGATAATAATAATTCCAGGGATGATGGGCTCGTGGAAATGGACGGATAATGGAGAGTTGGCGCTAGATCCAATTTTGGGGACGTATGATGATTTGATAAAAGTTTTTAAAAATAATGGATATGTTGAAAATGAAGATTTGATTGTTTTTCCATATAATTGGCGTGCTAGTAATGTTGATACCGCAAGATTATTAAAAGAGAAAATAGATAAAATAAAGGAAAAAAATAATTGGCCGAAAGTTGATTTGGTCGCGCATTCCATGGGTGGATTGGTGGCGCGAGAATATATAGAGTCGGATTATTACAAGGATGATGTTGATCAATTGTTAATGGTGGGAACTCCGCATAGAGGATCGCCAAAAAGCTATTTAGCTTGGGAGGGAGGTGAGTTTGGAAATGGTTTGGTTAATAATATTTTTGAAAGAATTCTTAATCTTGAGGCTAAAGAAAATGGATTTGACGGTATTTTTGATTATATTAGAAATTTACCAGTAAAATCAGTCCAAGAACTTTTGCCGGATTATGATTATCTTAGGGATGCGAACAATGAAAAGATGCGCAATTATCCAAAAAACTATCCAATTAATGAATTTTTAGAAAATCTTAATAAAGAGGAAAAATTATCAAAACTTGATTTGATTGAAACGATTAATATTGTCGGAAAAACAGCTAAGGAGAAAACCATAAGTACTATTGGAGTTGAAGATGTTCCACAAAATAAAATCCCGCTTTGGCCGGATGGTTATCCGAAAAATTATGATTCTATTTTTGGAGATCAAGGGATAGAATATGGAAATGGCGATAAAACTGTGCCTTTATTTTCAGCTAAAAAAATTAATGTTGATGAATTAATTGAAACTGAATTTGTTCATGGCGAATTGCCAAGTAAGACAGCCAGAAAAGCCTATGAGTATATAACGGGGAAATCTTCAATTGATTTTAATGAAACATTTAGGGCGACAGATGATATAATGATAATCTTAGTTTTTTCTCCGGTGGATATTCAAGTATCATATAAAAATCAAGCGGGTGATTTGCAGATAGTGGGAAATGGCGCTGCACTCAAGACGGAGGATGGAGCTTATTATGCTAAATATTATTTAAACAATGCAAATGGTGAAAAAATTGGAAATGAAGTTGAATTTATTACCATTCCTAATCCATCAAATGGAGAATATGAAATTAAAGCCCAGGGAGTAGGTGGTGGGGAATATAGAATTGAAATTACAAAAATTTCTGTTAAAGAGGGTGATGAATCGCAAATTAAAGAATCAACAGCAATATTTAGTGGCGTGGCTAAGGAGGGAATGGTTGATGAATGGAAGTTAAAAGTTGCAGAGAATGAGATTTTATCTCAAATGAAAGATGAAATTGCGCCAGAAATTAAAATAGATAGTCCTTTAAATAAACAATATTTAAATATAGGTAATTTGGATTTTCGATTTGATTTTTCTGATAACGTCAGTTTGCCTGATAAAATCTCAATTAAAAAATATTTAAATGGCGAGGAATTGGGAAATAATACAATTAAAGATCTATCTTTAGAAAAGATTGGTCAATATAAACTTAAAATTGAAGCTAAAGATGAAGCGGAAAATATCAGTAAGAAAGAAGTTGATTTTAAAATTGTTACTGATTTAATAACCGTGACTTCCAATATTGATCATTATTATGAATTAGGAATGATTAGAAAGCAAGAAGCTGTGTTTTTAGGAAAGTTGATGGATAATATTTCAAAATTAGAGCGTATTGGAGATTTGGCGCAAAACAGTCGAAATTTGAAATTGAAAGATAAAAACGATATTAAAAATCGGATAGATGCAATTATTTCAAAATATATTGATGCAATTATTTTAATTATTCGGAAAAAACCAGAAAAATATATTTCAGCAGAAGCAAAATCTCTCTTGATTGATAGTTTAGAATATCTAAAAATTAAATAGAAATAGACAGCCCTGGGGAAATTTAATGGGGAGTTTGGGCACAATAGGATTTCTGATATAATTAAAAAAATAAGGAGTTTGGATAAATGGGAATAAATTATGGCAATAATAATAGAATTTTTGATATATTCGTTTTGGGGTGGCATTTTTTTTGCAGGAATGGCAGGGATTGGAATCGTGTTATTTGATTTTTTGAAACTGAAGCAACGAAATATCTTTTTTAAAATAGCGGCTTCTTATTTTTTGTCCTTGTGTCTGTTTGTTTTTTTATCTGTTGTGTCATTGTTTTTTGTCGCAAATAAACTTTTATTTTTGAAGATTTTTACAATCGCGTACCTAATTCTTTCATCAATAGTAATTTTCGGGAATATTAAAAAGAATTATGTTAAGGGGTTTTTTGTGAAAAACTGTCAGCTTTTGGGGGTATTATTTTTGTCCTTATTTTCTTTCTTTTTGATAATTTTTCAGACTTCAGTTTTGGACGAGTGGTTGCATCGTCCGGTAGTGAAATATTTCATAACCAATGGAATATTTCCATTGGTTAATCCGTATAATCCAATTCAGAATTTTATTACAGAATATCATTACGGAATGCATATTTTTGTAGCCGAAATTCAATTAATAAGCAATATCGGGATTTCAGAGGCATTAGATATTTCTAAGATCTCGTATTTTATCGCAACATTTTTTCTTTTTTATGGATTAATTTTGAGTTGGAGTGGGCGGAAAATTTTTACCCTAATGGGCACGACGTCGGTTATTTTTTGTGGCAGCTCTTTTTTTCTAATAGATGCTTTTACTACCGAATATTTCAATAAAATAAGGTGGCTGGATCAGCAGTGGGTTATGAATTCTCCGTTAGCGTTTATTTTAAGTGGAGTAACTTGGGTTAATATTTCTTTGGGAATAGTTTTTGTTTTTATTGTGAGAGATCTTTTTTTGAGAAAATCAAGAAAAATGAATATCTTTTTTTTCTTGATTTTTATGGCGATATTTGTTGGGTATTTTATAATTACGGAATTGTTTGCTCTTCTTACACTTTTTAGTATCGGAGGGGTTTTCGCCTATCAGGTGTTTAAAAGAAAAATAAATCCAAAAGAGATAATCTTGGTTATTGGCATGCTTATACTAATTCTCGGAGGCGTGTATTTTACTGGTGGAGTGATGGGTAAAATGATTGGAAATATTTCTGGTTCAATATATTCATATGTTCAAAATTTTATACAAAAGCCCGAATTAAGAAATATTTCAGAAATAAAACAAGAAACAGAAGCTATTGTTTCTGCAAAGAAAAAATTACTCGATTTGAAATCTATTAAAGATTGGGGATATCCGTCTGAGAAGGGAATATTAAGAATTTGGGAACACCCAGTTTTCTATTTAAGAAATTTTCTTTTAGAAATTGCGATTTTGGGGTTATTTGCTTATTTGTATATAAAGAAAAAAATCGCATTCAATAGTCAACCAATTATGATTTCTTTATTAGTTATTACATTTGTGATTCCTTTTATTTTTGCAAGTTCAATGATGGATTTGAATCTATATAAACTTACAAATTTTGGGATAGTGCTCCTACATCTCTTTGGGTTTTATTTATTGTCGAAAGTTGAAAATAGAAAAATCTTATATTTATTTTTGATACTGTTTGCTTTTGGAATACTTCCGGGGATGTTTTTGGGGACAAATGTTCAATGGGATATTTTTTCAAGCAAGGGAAAATCAATACGATGTTCTCAAAACCCTGCTTGTTATAAATCGGAAATAGTGGAAATGTTTGAAAAATTTGAAAATGAAAACCCGGGAATTAAAAGAGTGGTAACCTCGACTTCTATAGGTGATTCGCAAAAGGTGGTTGATTTATCTAATTCTGAAATGATTAGAATAGGCAAAGCTACAGAATTTGACAAGCTTATTGAGATGGGCAATGTTGAATATGTATATTTAACGGATAACATGTATGAAATTATGGGGAAAAATTTTAAGGAAAAATATCCATTAAAAACTGTTTATAGAACAGAAAAAAATGAAATATTGAAATTAATTAAATGATAAAAACTATTCAAAATAAAATTTTTATTTTATCTAAAAAATATAGTCAAAAAGTTGGTTTGGATTTGCCATATTTTATTAAAAATGGTTTTTGGGTAACTTTTCGGCAAGGAGTTGGGATAATTAGCGGTTTAGCTCTTTCAATTGTTTTTGCGCGCTTCGCTAGTCAGGAAGTTTTTGGTCAATATCAATTTATTTTGTCTATTTTATCAATCGTTTCCATTTTATCAATCCCGGGACTCAATACCTCTATTATTCAGTCGGTAACCAGCGGGCATGATGGAGATTATAAGAAAGTTGTTAAAACGAGTTTTTTGTGGAGTTTATTAGGCGTTCCGATACTTTTGATAATTGGAGGGTATTATTATGTTTGTCAAAGCCACTCATTAGGAATTGTTTTGATGATTTCTTCGGTGTTTTTTCCATTTTTCTATGCTCCTAATACCTGGGATAGTTTTTTGCAGGGAAAAAGTCGTTTTGATATTGCAGCAAAATATAGCTCTGTGCAAGCAATAATAAATACTCTTGCGACGATAGCGGTAATATTTTTTAAGGGGAGTAACTTAATTTTAATAATGATAACTTATCTTATCTCATATACTTTTTTTAATTGGTATTATTATATAAAAAGTTTGAAATATGTTGAAAATACAAAAAATGACGCAGGTGTTATTGCGTACGGGTGGTTTTTAACAAAAACTGGAATTTTAAATATTATAGCAGGAAATATCGATAGGATTATTGTAGGGGTTTTCCTATCCCAATCTCAGTTAGCTGTTTATGCAATCGGTGTTTTATTGTCAAAACAACTTCAAAATATAACAAAAAGCTTTCTTTCTATTTCAGTGCCGAAACAAATTAAGCAATATGATATATCCGGAAAAAATTATTTAAAAATATTCACATTGTCATTGTTTGTGCTGATATTGTTTTGGTTGATGATTCCGTCATTAATTCCATTATTGTTTTCTGATAAATATATAGAAGCAGTATCTTTATCTCGAATATCATTATTATTTTATCCGATATTTGTAATTTCGGTATTATATAAAAATAAATTTTTATATAATAAAAATCAGAAAGTTATAAAAATGGAAGCTTTTATAGCGCCCGCGGTCAAGATATTTCTCACATTAGTGTTATTGCCATTTTTTGGTATAAGCGGGTTAGCGTTTTTATTTGGATTTCAGTACGTCCTTTCCTTGGGCAGTCTTTATCTGATTGAAAAAATAGGTATTAGAGAAAATAGTAATGTGTAATATAATTTTAAAAAATAATTATGACAAATAAATATAATAATGATTATTTTGATATTCATATAAAAGGTGGATATGAAAAACAAAAAAATAATCCGACTTTTCAAAAGAGGATAGATGAGTTCAAAGCGCTTGGCTATAAAGAAGGAAAAATTTTGGATATTGGATGTGCATATGGTTATTTCTTGGAACATTGCAGAAATGCCGGCTATGAAACATTAGGATTGGATGTTTCAGATATCGCTATTAAAAAAGCTCAAGAAGATAATAGTGGCAATATATTTATTCATGACATTGGCAAGGATAAATTTCCGATGAAGGACGCTTCCATTAATATTATATCAATGTTTAATACCCTAGAGCATATTGAAAATTATCCTTATGCTATAAGAGAATGTTATCGTCTTTTAAAAAAAGGTGGATTATTGTATATATACGTGCCAACTTTGTCTCGGTGGATGACCGATAAAACTCATATAAATTATTTCACGATTGAAACATTGCGCTTTGTTTTGGAAAATGAAGGTTATAAAATCTTAAAAATCGGGGAAGAGGGCGGTAAAATGAGAAATTTATTCGGTATCGTAAGATTACTTTTTAATGGGAATACCAATTTTAATTTTATTCCAAAAGGCACAGGATCTTTTATTTCTTGTTTTGCTAAAAAAATCTAAACATAATCTTATTGGATATTTGCTATACGAAGACAGGTTTTTATCCAGGAATATTTAGCTTTTCTCCATAACAAATAATTCAGTGGCAATAGAATCAATTGTGCGAATTTATTGTTTGTTTTTATGATTTGTTTGGCAAAGGGGTTACTGCCTCTTCCGAAGTGAGAGGCAAAAATATTATCGTAGTTTTTATTAAGATAGAATTCGCCGGCAGCGGGTATTTTTTTGAAAAGTCCTTTTTTGTAATATCTTGTATTTTTAAATTCAATATTTATCGCTTGATAACCCGCTGTTAAATATTTTTTCCTAATTTCAAATCCGGTATCTTGATTTTTGGTCAAATCACTTGGTCTAAAGTCGATGTTTAATTTTTTGAAAGTTTCTGTTTCAAAAAGAATCGCGAACATTAAAGGGAAGTCCTGAGGTTTTTGGGGCGGTGCCTGAGTGCCTGCAACCTTAATTTTGCTTATCATTTTATCGATCAGTATTTCATCCCAATTTTTTTTTAGCCAAGTTGCGTCCGCATCTAGAATTGAAAAGTAGGGGGTATCAACTTTTTTAACAAGGTGATTGAGAGCATTACCATGAGCCATACTTCCAGTTAAACTTGTTTCCAATCTTTCAATACTGACATTTTTAAATTTAGAAACGTATTTTTTTAACTCTAAATAATCTTCTTTTTTTGAATTATTATCAACAATAAATACGGTATAACTATTTTTTGTTAATTTTTCTAATACACGCAGAGAAAGATTTATGAAATCAGCGGAATTATAATTTACAATTAAAATAGTTAGTTTTTTCTCCATAATTTATTTTTTTGCGATTATAAAATAGCCAGTAGTGTAGTTTTGAGAAAGTTGAAAATTAATTTTGTCTAGATGTGTTAAGCTGTCCAATATTGGATAAGAAATGTAAAAAATCTGTCGAAGTGGAGAGGGCAGATTTTTATTAAGGGTTTTAATCATTTCGATAAATACCGTAAAAAAGCCCCCCATGGGTTCAATTTTTTCAATTTTAAATCCAGTTTTTAATAAAACATTTTCCCATTTTTTTTTGGTCCATCTTTGATAATCAAATGGATCTCCGTGTATAGGATAAAGGAAAGGAGCTGAAATAATAAAATATCCTCTATTTTTTAACACCCTGAAACATTCTTTTATTCCATTCTCAGGTTTTTCTACGTGCTCAAATAATTCCGTTGCCTTTATGGTGTCGAAAGTTTCGTTTTTAAATTGCATTTTTTCCACATTACAAATAATATCAGGATTGAGCTCTGGAGTTATATCCGCAAAAATCCAAGATTTAGTTTTAGGTGGAATCAATATGCCCCTTTTTCTTCCGCCACCGATATCTAAAACATCACCTTGAAAAAAATTTCGATTAGCATTAAGTTTTTTATCTAAAATTTTTCTTCTATAGGACATCCCTATATAATATTGGATTTTTCTTATTGAAATATCAATCATTTTATTTTTAGAATGGATTTTAATTTTATTAAATATGATTGCACAAACAAATATAAATATTTAAAAATGCTTAATTTTTTCGCGTTGGTTTTGATAAATACGTTATTTAATGTTGATATATACTTATCGGCTATATCATTTATTTTATATTGTGGAATATGATTAACATAGTCATTGTAATTATTTGATACGGCCTCTATCTTTTCCATAGATTCTTTTTTTGTATTGAAAATTTCTCCACCTTTTTGGATTAATTCTGGATGACCACCATCATTAAAAACAACAGCGGGAAGACCACAAGAAAGAGCCTCAATCAGTGAATTAGAGCAAGGATCGTTTTTACTGGCTGTAATATAAATATCCGCCTTTTTTAATTCTTTTGCCAACGCATCACTGGATAACGGGGGGATGTATTTTACGTTTTTGAATTTTATTGGAGAATTTCCTATAAAAATAAATTCATATTTTTTAAAATCAAGATTTTCATCCAGGTGCTTATAAGTATCAAATCCTTTGTTTGGATTTCCCGACCAACTCGTCGCGATAATTTTTATTTTCTCAGAATTTTTAAATGAACTTTTATTGTCGGTATTGAATATTGAGTTATCGGGAGCGTTGTATATAACATTAAAGTTGTTATTTTCAAATCCTAGTTCTTTGCATTTTTCCAGACTCCATTCCGATTGAAATATGGAAAAATCAGCAATATTTTTAGATAACTTAAATATCAACTTGTCTATTGCTAAGTCCTTGTTTCTAATTAAAAAAACAGGTCCATCAATCCTATGGATAAATTTTTTTTCAGGATATTTCAATTTCAGATTTAAAATTTTTTCGAAAGAATGATGAGAGTTAAAGAGTATTAAATCTGCAAGCTTGGGATTTTCTTCATAAACTCCTCTTTTTTTAAATTCATCACGAAGCGCTTTTAAAAATTGATTGCCACCTCCCCACGGACCATCCTTAAATTCAAATAATATATTAATTTTCATAAGAATTTTTTATTTTATTCAGAAAAGCATCTTCGTTTAATTCGTTCATTACTTTTTGATAATTGTAGTAAATTTCATTGCTGAACGAATCTTTATTTGAAATTAAAGATTTTAGGTTATTTACAACATCATTTAAATTGTTCTCTTGAAATATTAGTTTTTCATGAAGAATATCAGGCGCTAACCCAACATTAGTGCTAAAAATTAATGTCTGAGTTAAGGCAGATTCTAAAATGGCTTTGGGGCCACCTTCGCTCTTGGAGGTTACTATATAAACATCTATAAGATTGTAGAGTAAATTTATTTTATTTAACGGAAGGTTATTTTCCATTAAGTCATCTTTTTTATTGTTTATTAAATTTTCATTTCCAATAAACAAATAAGGGATATCAAATTTTCTGCAGGCGTTGACTATATAGTGTCTTCGGGGTCCCGCTAAAATAAGGAGTACATCATTTTTTGGAAGATTTTGCAATATTTCAATAAGTAATTTTGGATTTTTTTGCCACTTTGGCTGAGTAAGGTTGCTACCTAATGAATCTCGCTGAAAAGACCCGATTAATAGTTTGTTTTTTATTTTACTTGAATCTATGCCCAGGAGCTTGGCTATTTCATTTTTTGTTTTTTTTGACTTTGAAAATATATTCTTATTAACTAAAAAAGGTAGTTGTATAGTTTTTAAGTTATTTTTTTTTATAAAATTATAAGTTTTTGAATTGGGGGATATCCAAACATCGATGATCTTTTTTAATCGGTTAATTTTTTCAGGAGTATTTTCTATATTATTTGTTATTACAGCAAAAAAATTGATCCGTTTTAATTTTTTTAAAAGTAAAAGTGGGTAGAAGATATAAAATTTGTTTAATGTTTCATACCAAACTGAGTATATGATGTTTGCATTTAATATATTTTGCGTAACTTTAAAATTAGCACTTTTTTTGAAGAGTTTTAAGGTATTTTTCCTATCACTGTCTACTGACCATCCAACATTATCTTTTCCAAAAATAAAAATATTTATTTTTTTATTTGATAATTGCATAAAGTTCTCCGAATTTAATATAATAATTGTCGATTTTTAATCCAGCTTCTTCTATTTCTTTCTTGAAACTTTCTTCAGTATATTCGATAAAATGAGTACCGTCTAATCTGTATTCCATTCCAATTTCTTTTTTGTAAACTGCAAGCCAGTCACGGGTCAACAGGGGTACGCGTATTAAAATTTTAGATGCCAACGCCTTAATTTTGGATAGAAATTCTGTTCGTTCTTTTATGTGTTCAAGAACATTGGAAAGTGTTATAGTATCTATTTTTTCATTGAAATTGACGAGGGTTGCATCTCCAATTAGGTAGGTTAAATTATTATTATTAAATTTTTCTTTAGCTATTTGTATATTTTTTTTATTTATATCTATGGCAATAACTCTGGTTGCTTTTTTTGAGATATCGTACGCCATTGAGCCGTTTCCGCAACCTATATCAAGAACCACGTCGTTTGAAGATGTATTATTTAAAAAAAATTCATGATAATTTAAAATTTTATGTTTTGGATGAATGCCACGGTTATTTCTAACGGCAAGAGAGCTTATGGCCTTGTAGGATAAGTTATTTATCCAAATAAAAAATTTTATAATTAGGCTCATATTTGTTTGTAAATATTTAATTCTTTCTTTATTATATCATTTAAATCGTAAAAATTCTTTATGTAGCGACTGGCATTTAATCCTAAATTTTTTCTAAAAATAGCATCGTTTTTTAACTTAAAGACAGCATCTTTAATGGAATCGGGAGATGTTTCGCATAAATAGCCAGTCTGATTGTGGATTATCAGGTCATTTATTCCTTGGACGTTTGTGCCAATAACAGGGAGTCCGCAAGCCATTGCTTCCAGAATGGTTTTAGGATTACCTTCATATAGGGAAGGTTGCACATAGATATCTGCCTGATTGTATATTTGCGGAAGTTTAGAATTGGATATATGGGATATTATTTGAATATCCAGATTGTGTTTATTTTTCAAATTTAAAATGTCTTTTTCCAATGTTCCTTTGCCAATAATTTTAAATTCGAGATCGGCGAAATCTTTAATTGCCATTATTAAATTTAAGAGATTTTTTTCCGGATGAAGCCTGCCAACAAATAGTATTTTTATTTTTTTTGAAATTATTTTTTTAGAAGTTGGTTTAAATATTTGCGTATCTATTCCATTGGGAATAACGTAGGTATTTTGGGTTTTGTATTTATTGGAAATATATTTTTGTTGTCGCTGGCTGGTAACTATCGAAAAAGTTGCTAATTTATATGCAATAAATTCTAGCATTATTATGATTTTTTTCTTTAAAAAATTCTTTCCAATGAACGATAGACTTTCAGTATAACCCGTCCTTAAGGCTAATTTTTTATTAAATAATAATTTTGATAATACGGCGCTCCAGCTCCCCATTAGTTGGTTGGTTTTTAGCCAAGTCGATTCTCTGATTTCTTTTTTGTAAATAAACGGAATTAGCAGGGAATAGAAGGCATTATTTAAATTTATTTTTTTTGGCAGTATAATTATATTCTCAGGAAGTTTATTCGCGTAGCCGTAGTCATTTCCGCCATAAGTTATTAGATATATTTTATCGAAATAATTGAGAAATTTTTTGTATATATTAATTTCTCGATCCATGCTGCCATTTTTTGTCCAATCTTCAATGGATATTCCGTATGTGAAAAATAAAGTCAATATTTTCATTTTTGTATCTTATAAATTATATAATATTTTAATTTATATGGAAGCAAAAAACTTATCAAAGGTTTTAATAAATAGATAACAGATGAATAATTATAGTTATAAAAAAACAATGCTAGCAATCGGGCTTTTATAGCATAAAACTCTTGTTCTTTTGATTTTTTAATAGAGATGCCGTTTATATTTATTCGGTATTTTAACACATTTTTATTCATATAACCTAATTTATAATTTTTTCCGGTTATTCTGAGTAAAAATTCATAATCCTGGGCTCTTTTAAAATTTTCATTATAAAATTCTTTAAAAACCTTTTTTTTTCCAAAAAATGTGCTGTGGGTAAAAAAGTTTCCTTTAAAAAGAGCTCTTTTTATATCGATTGGTATATGAGTTTTTTTGTTTTTTAGAATGTTTTCGTTTTTGTCTATGATAATGCAGTCGGATCCCAGAAAATCCAAATTATTTTTTAAGAGATAATTTAGTTGATTTTCTAGTCTATCTGGCAAAGATACGTCATCACTGTCCATTCTGGCGATGAATTCTCCCTGGGATTTGCCAATGGCTATGTTTAATGATTTTGTTAGTCCTGTATTGTGATCGTTTCGCAAAAGAACTATTCTTTGGTCTTTTTTAGCGAATTTTTCGAGCACATCGGCAGTCTCTTTTTGAGACCCGTCATTTATTATTAGGAATTCAAAATCCGCAAAACTTTGAGAAAGTATGCTTTTTATGGATTTTTTTAGAAAATCCGATTGTTCGTTATAAACTGACATTATTATTGAAATTTTTGGCATATGTTTAAATTCCGATTATTTTTTTATATATTTCTAGGAATATTATGCTTCCGCCAAATAAATCTATAAACAAAAGACAGAGAATAATCGTTATCAGTATCATGTTTTTTTTGGAATCAAACTCGAAAACTTTTGTTTTTTTTGAATTTATTTTTCCGTAGATTAAAAAGAATATATAAAAAATCATTATTAAAATAAACGAAAAAATATATACAAGCAGCTTAAGCCCTTTTCTGGTTAATGTGCTATAGCCTATGGCGTTAGCACTATTTATGATTTTACCAGAAATCGTAAGTTTATCTATGCTAAATTTTTCTAAATTAATATATTCGGTCTGCATGTTTTTATCGGCTAGTAACAATAAAGAAGATTTTATGTATATGTTTATTGTGGGTACAAAATTATTTCTTTCAGATAAAGTTTTTAATTTGGTAATTTCATTTTTTAATAATAAAGAATTATTTTTATTTTTATTGACATATTTTAATTTTATTTTTTTATTATTTTTTAATTCTATAAACTCAATAACATCAGTTGTTTTTCCTTGATCAACTAGATTGACATGCCATTTTTCTATGGGAGATTTTGATTTTTTTAGTAAATCAGTGAAATATTCGGCACATTTTTTTTCTTCCGTGCAGTCAATGGTTATATTCGGGTTTTCTGTTAGAAAGTTATTATTTGGGTTAAATTTGAATATATTTAAATAGATGCCGTTTTTGCTTGTATATTCACCTAGATTTTCAATTTTTTTCAGTTTTTTGTATAATTCCAAGTTTGTGTTTATGTTATTTCCCAGATCATTGCCTTTTTCTGATACTCTTTTTAAGTCAAAAATCACGTAATCAATTTTATGAGCGCTCATAAATGAAACGATCGCATCTTCATTGTCTGTGGAAAATGGCATATCATTTCGTGTATAGTAAGATTCCTTGTTTGTTTTTTCAAGAGAATCGCCATTTATTAAGAATTTTTTATTTTTTTTGCTTAAGCCTGCGTCGGCATAAATTTTTTCCAGAGATTCTTGTTTTAGAAGATCATTTCTGGCGTCTTTTAATAAAGTGGTTTCTGCTATCAGTGGCAGGTTTAGTCCGATAAAGATTATTAATATTATTATTATTATGAAAAATATTTTTCCTTCCGTATTTTTTATTTTTTCAACTAAATGTTTTAGGAGTATGAGAATTCCTAATAGTGCTGGAAATATAAACATCAAAGAAAAGCGATAGGAGAGCGTGCTCATTCCAAATAACAAATCAACCTTTGATCCAAAATAGGTAATTAGCCATAAAAATAATAAAGGTAATGTTTCCTGGTGAATATAAATATTTTTCAAAATTAAGATGATCGATACAAAAGATATTAATATGAAAAATATTGAAAATCCAGGTAATCGATATTCAAAAATTATCCGAAATATATCTTTAAAAGAAAGTATTATATTTTTTATCAGAGAATTTGTTTTTTTTGTTTGAATATTTGAAAGTGGCGAATTTTTTGAGTCACCGGTATTTGAATTAGTCAGGGATTTTTCGGCATTATCTGATGATGTTCTATAATCGCTTATTTCCACATTGGCATTAATCATTTTGTAGATATAGGGGGATTGAATAAGCAAGATCATAACGCCTATTAACACGAGAGGTTTGATTATTTTCTCAAGTTCTGTTGTTAATTTGGCGAGCTTTGTTTTTAGGGGAATTTTTTTGTGAATAAATGTTAGTATGGATATAAAAAATGTGCTTAGAAAAAAAGAAAAATCAAATAGGATAGTCGGCAGTATATGCGAATATATCAAAAACCCACCGCTTAAGGCGGTGAGAACTGATTCAGTTTTATTTATTTTTTTTGTTTTAAATAATTTGAATATAAAATAGAAGGAGGTAATGAAAAAAATATTCGCAAAATGATTGCGTAAAAGGTTATCGGTCATTGATAGGTAGGCGAATGAAAAATTTAAGAATATTACAGAGGCAATAGCCAGGAGGTTGTTTTCTGTAAATAATTTAACAATTTTGTGGAATAAATATAATTGCAGAGCAATGAATATGTTTTTTAATATTATTATTGAAAAAACAGGATAAACTGTTATTTTGGAAAAATAATAGTTTAGAATTATAAATAAAGGTTCAACTCTTAAACTGGAAATGCTTTCGGGAAATTTATCAATAAACTGAAGGTATGCAAAATTGGCTGAAGTTTCTCGAAGTATTCCATTGGAATAGAAAAAAAATAAATCTACAAGCAAACAACAACTTATTACGATAAGTATCATTCTTTGCTTATTTAGTAATTTTTTCATATAAATCATAAGTTTTTTTTGCGATATTTTTCCAGTCGTATTTTGTTTTTGCCTTGATATATCCATTTTCTCCCATTTCTTTTAAATTTCCTAGGGATATGATTTCAAGGATGGCTTTTTTGAGGAGTTCTTTATTTTCAGGAGGAATTATTAAGCCATCGTTTTTATTTTTTATTATCATTTTATTTTCTCCAACGGCAGTTACTAATACAGGCAGTTTTGCCGCCCAAGCTTCGAGTATTGTGATGGGAAAACCTTCACTGCGAGAAGGAAGAATAAATGCATCGGCAGTTAAGTATTCTTTTAATAGTTCTTCGCCTAAAAGTCTTCCTTTGAATTCTATCAAGTCCTCTAACGCTAGTTTTTTGACAATTCTTTTAAGGTTATTTTCTTCGTATCCATAACCGACCAACGTTATAGATACTTGTTTTTTTCTCAAAGCTTGCTGGATATCGTTAACGGCGCCTACTAACATGTCGATTCCTTTTACTTTATCCAATCTCCCAACAAAAATTATTTTAAATTGTTTAATATTTTTTTTGATTGCATATTTTTTACGAGCATTGTCAAATTTTTCAATATCAACCCCATTGGGTATGTAGAAGGGAATATTGATATTTTTATATTTTTTTAAGTTATTTGTTACTGTTATTTCTAAATCATACTTTAATTGGGTGTATAAAAACTTTTCAATAAAATAATAAATATTTTTTTCTCCTATATCCATAAAATTTGATCCATGGACAGTATAAACGATGGGAATATTTAATATCCTACTTAAAAATTTTCCCGGAATACCGGGCAAATTAGCATGAGCATGGATTATATCATAATTTGTTTTTTTATGATTTTTTTTTATTTCCCTGACTACTTCAAACATCCAAACGAGCCTATCTTTAAATGAATAAAAATTTTTATTTCGGCCGGTTTTTATGATTTTTAACCCAAGATCTTCATGTTCATTATTTTTTTGTAGGTTTTTGTTATTTTTGTCGGTGAGATTCATCGTGTAAATATCTATTTCGCAGCCATGATTTTGGGAAAGTTTTTTTGATATTTCAAGCACATGAGCTTGTCCGCCGCCCCAAATTGGCTCCCATGCTTCAATTATCATTGCTATTTTCATTTTTGTTTTAAGATTAATTCTTTATAAATATCTTCAATTTTATCGATTGATTTATTCCAATTGAATTTTTTAGCGGGGATGTTGTCGAATTCTCCCTTAGTGGCTTTCAATATTTTTTCAGCCAAGTCGTCAGAATTTCCGTTTTTGAAAAAAAGAACTTTTCCGCTTGCCACTTCAGGAAGAGAGCCGGCATCACTGACAATCAGTGGTACGTCCAGAGCAGCGGTTTCTGCTGTATTAAATCCAAATCCTTCAGTTAAAGAGGGCACGATAAATGCGAAGGCATTTTTTCTGTATCCAGGTAGTTCTTGATAGGGGAGGGAATTTGTTATTTTTACTAAGGTTTCTAATTTATACTTGGTGATTAATTTTTCAAATTTCTTTCTCTCTTTCTTTGGTTCTTTGCTTATAATGAAGCCAAATTTAAATTCTTTTGGTAAATTTTCTCTTATTTTTTTGATACTTTCGAGAAGCAGAAAAATACCTTTTGTTTGACCAGGTCTTCCGTTGTAAAGAAAAATTTTATCAGATTCATTGAAATCTAGTAGTGTGCTTAATTTTTTTTCTTTAACATCCTTATTCCAAGCAATATAATCTATGCCATGATAAATTAGTCGAATTTTTTCTTTAGGAATTTGATATTTTAAGAGATCTTTTTGTGTAGCTAGTGAAATTGTTTGCCAAATTGTATAATCCTTTTTTAATACATAAAATTCGAAAAGTAAAAATCCTAATGCTAGCACAGGATTTTTTTCTATTTTAAACCATTTGGATCCCAAGGTTTCATGCACCATAAGAACACAGGGCTTGGAGTATTTTTTGCACGCTTTAATTGCTGGAAGCGCTGCCGTGTACGTTGTTGTGTGGATAATATCAGCCCATTGAACATGATCCTTAATTTGTGACAATAACAAAAGCGGGTGAGAGAATAATGTTTTGCAAGGAAGATAATAAATTTCAAATCCATCACGTTTTATCACTCCTGATAATCCACCCGAATTGCTAGTTATGACTTTTATCTTGAAACCTCTTTGAGAAAGTCTTTTAGCGTATTCTTCAAATACTATTTCTACGCCACCTACGTGAGGTGGAAAATGTTCCGTTATTAAGCAAATTTTTATATTATTTTTTGATATTTTTTCTGTCATGCAAATTTTTTGAAATTTTTATGGATAATTCCGTTATATCCTTATCGACATTGTCTATTTTTACGTATAACCTGAATATTAAATAAAAAAGCAGTAAGATGGAAATAAAGAATGCTGAATCAACTCCTCTGCCGATTCCAATAAAAAGGGCAAGATCAGTAGTTATTTCGGGAAAAACAACAACTGTTAAAACCGTTGACCAAATCAATAGCCAAAAAAACATCTCCTTGAAAGAAATTTCTTTATTGTTAAATCTTAACAATACTCTTGAAAGAGCGAATATTATAAAAAGCAAAACAAACACGGTAAGAATATTCATAATATTTTTTTTAATAATATTTTTATGCCCATTTTAATGAAATGAATATTGCGATTAGTTCCTTTTTTAATTGAATAATCTGAATAGATTATTTCCGTTGGGACTTCCTGATAGCGCAATTGTTTCTTTTTTATTTCATCGATAATATTGGAGGCATGCTCCATTCCTCGTTGACTTATTTTTATTGAATCAATGGCTTTTCTTCCAAGAGCCCGAAAACCATTATGCGTGTCAGTGAGAGTTACCCCGCAAAGTATATTAGTGAAAATAACCCCTGCTCGTAGAATGAGTTTTCGAATAAATGGAATATTACATTCATTGCCTAAAAATCGTGAACCTAAAACTATATCAGTTTTGTTATTCAATAATGGCTCTATTAATTTTGGTATATCATCAGCTTGGTGTTGACCATCGGCATCAAAAGTTACGATAATGTCTGGATTGTAAACTTCTCGTAAATATTCTATGCCAGTTTGTAACGCCGCTCCTTGTCCGCGATTAATGATATGGCTTAGCACCTCTGCTCCGGCTTGATGGGCAACTTCAGCGGTTTTATCTTTACTGCCATCATTTACCACGAAAATATTATTATAACCATTTTTTTTCAATGTTTTAATTACTTCGGCTATGGAATTCTCTTCATTGAAAGCTGGTATTAATATGAAAATTTTTGTTGGTTTTGTTTCCATTATTATTTCTGTGAAAAAAGCGCCAAAAAGCGCTAAATTATTACTTTGTAATTATAACAAAGTCAGGATAAATGGCAAATATATAGTATAAATGAAGTGGGTTTTTATATTGGAGTTGAATTTCTCAGAACATTTTGTTTTATTATTTTAAAAAAAGACCGCACAAAGTTTCTTGTGCGGTCCCGAGCGATGCCCGATTTTTATGATAAAAATTTTATGAGCAGTGATATCTTCCTCGGATCTATATTAGTGCTGCGTGTTACCTTGTGCTTTGCTATAACTCTGTGTAGGTTAGTGCGGTTTCTCTTCAGTACCTCTGATGCATCCGCTACTTTTCCATCACACAGAAATATCGCATAAGTCAGGATATGTTTCTCCATGAGGCTCATTATACCATCGAGGCCTTTTGAAGAAATAATTTCCAACAAGGCGTTTTCCACATCTTGTGGTTCGGTGTCATCAATGTCGATGACATTGTTAGATGTTTTTATCGCCTTTATTACTTGTTGAGCAATAAAACCTTGTAGCTCACGGATATTTCCCGGCCAATCCCTGAGCATTAGGCTGGTGAGTGCTTTTTCTTTGAATCTCAAACTGCTGAGCCCATTTTCTTTTTTGTGGATATTAAGAAAATACTCAGCCAAAAGACCGATGTCCTCCCTCCGCTCCCTAAGCGGTGGAACCTGAATCCTGATGAAATTTAATCTATAGTAAAGATCCTCTCGGAAATTTCCTTTTTGAATTTCATTTTTCAAATTCCGATTGGTGGCTGCGATTATTTCAATATCGATATTTTTTTGAGATCCACCGACCGGCTGAATCTCGCCGTTTTGAAGTAGTCTTAACAGTTTTGCTTGCGTTTCCAGGGACAATTCCCCAATTTCATCAAGAAATACAGTCCCGCCATCGGCGGAAAGAAAGTGCCCCAGGTGATCATTTATTGCGCCTGTGAAAGATCCCTTTCTGTGACCAAAAAGTTCACTTTCTAAAAGCCCTTCTGAAATAGTAGCACAATTTACTATAACAAAAGGTTTGTTTTTTCTTAAACCAAGGCTCCATAGAGCCTTTGAGACAAGCTCTTTGCCGCTGCCGTTTTCCCCCTCTATCAGTATAACCTTTCTACTCATTTTAAATCCTGCCGAAGCTCTTATATCCCTGATTAACTCCTTGATTGCCTTGCTTTCTCCCACTATCGCACGCAGGCATTTCTCTTCTTCAACCCCACTTTCATTTGTTTTAGTTTTTGTTGGAGCTGGGGGTTGGCTTATTTCTTGAGTATTTAAAATGGGTGTATTTTCCTTTGCTGATAAAGCAGGAGAAATAAGGTTAGTTTTGATAGGAACTTTTTTATTATCTCTTTTTAAAAATAATAGATCTCCATCATCCATTAAACGTTCAATTCTGTCAATTGTTACTGAGCCAATGCGATTTTTTTTGGCAAGTTCATCCATATTATCAATAACAAATTTCTTGGTTATTGGATTTACTCCATCATTAAGCATAAGTTTTTCAGCCAAGTCTTCTAATCCCAATCTTCCTTCTGTAAAGCTTTCTAAAAATAGTTTAATTTTTATGGGTAATTTATCCATTTCAGGAATAATTTTTTTCAAGACTACCTCCATATAATCCTCCTTGATAAAGATAATTTTTTTGGTTTATTAAGACTATGATAACTAAGCTTCTATTATTTTATTTGTCAATGAACAGTATGATATTTTAGCACATTTTAGTAAATTTTGCAAGTATTTAGATGGCGAGTTAAAGTAATCAATGCAACGGACTGATCTGCTAGGATGTAAGCATGAATAATAACAAACGTTTAGATTTTAAAGATTGAGAATACATTAGCAGGGGACATTTGGCGTAAGAATCATTTATTGGTATTGTAAAAAGGATAAATAGAACCATAAACACTGTTTTTGCCGAAAACAATTTTTAAAAGTGTAATATTTTGTAATAAATGCGTAAGTTAAAACCGACCTCAAAAAGAGTAAAAGTCGTAGATCAAAAAAGATGGATATAAACAATATAAAGTAAGTAGTTTTTTTACATCGGAGTCGAGTTTTCCAGCATATCTTCCCAGAGTCGATTACTGCAGGTTTTGGCGATATTTTTATCAACTATTTTATCACATAGCAAAATATCCTGGTTTTTAATAGCCAAATCTTTGAGGCAATAATCTTTTTCCAGTTCAGAAAAATCTTCACAATCATTTCTTTTTTCAGTGTCAATCAATCCGCAAACTTGTTTGCAATAATCTATATCTTTTGTTTCTGAATAGGTAGTGCATTCTTTTTGGCAATCAAAAGCAGTTATTTCTAGAAATTCATCAATAGCTTCTTCGGTTAAGTCGTCTTCGGCGACATCAGTGGATTGATCTTCAGATTCAATTTCTTCAGAGTCGTTTAAGATATCTGTTTCACTGGGCTCTTTTTTAATTTCATCATTATTTTTTTCGATTGTAACATCTTTTTGAAAATATCTTTTTTTAATTATTGGATAAGCGAAAATCGTTAGCCCGGTAGCTAGCAGAAAAAATATTATTAAAAATGTTCTGGAAAAAGAAGGGAACATGGGATTTGTTTTTAATGATAAGAATATTTTTCAGTAAATCTTGAAATTTTTATTGGATTTTAATATTCTTTGACTAAATTTATATCGGTGTAATAATAATTCAATATTTGAATCCAATTCCAATCGTGATCGCGAGCCAAGACCAATGATCCATTAGCTGAAAGTCCTACCATGTGGTTTCCAGACGAAGCGAGCGTACAAGTGGAAGAAGTTGGATGTTTACCATAAGGGTCAGAAACTTGACTGAGTTCTGGATAGGCGGAAGATTTTGTTCCGGTTGAAGTTTTACATGTTCTTCCCCAATGGCCGTCTTCATAGCGACGAGTATTGCCATCAGTCCAAGATCCATAAGCAGCTAAAACTATGTCGTTATCATATTTCATTATAATTCCATTGGTTTGTTTTGCGAGATTTGGTATGGTTGTGTGATTTTTTTCATAATCATAGCCGGAATATATTTGGGAGCCGGATGTGGAAAGTAGGTGAAACCCTTCATCAGCCCACTTAGTGGCATATTCAATATACCAGCGACCATATGTACGAAATGCTCCAATCATAGCTTTGGTATGTTCAGTAACTCCGCCACCAACTTCGCCCAATCCCCAGACATAAAGTTCTAACGGGAGATCATTGATTACCCAAATTCTACGCGAAGTACCTTCCTTGGCAGTATTATCAGAAGTATTGCTATGTTGAAGTTTTATTTTTCCCCGGTATTGGTCATAATCAGAATCAGGACGATTTACGTCAAAAATCATTTCATCGTCATTTCCGTCAGAAGCTTCAAAACAGACACGATCACCAATGTTTGTGGTAGGGATAATATTATTGCTGTTATATACTTGTAAATCTCCACCAGAATCTTCAATATAGGTTACGCGCGCATTTTCACCGACAGGAATTTCCCCGATAGTTGTTGAGCTACAATTTGTAATTTTGAAAGATTTGGCAGCTTCAATTTTAAAGGGGGTATCCTGCAAAGAATCTTTATCATAACTCCAAAGTCCGGCGCGAATATTTTGTCCGCGGTCGGAAGTTACGTTTGCGAGATCGCGAAAAAATAATTGATAACGAGAGTGTCCTTGTTGGTAAGTGTCGGTGCCATAATTTTTATACCCTTTGTATTCGCTGTTGTCGTATTTTTTATATTTAGAATACTTGGAATATTTCGATAAAGGTGAGCAATATTTTTTATATTTGCTATATTTTTTATAATCGGAATAGAAAACAGCGTTGCCGGCGTTACTAATTGGATTTTTCTTGAAAAGCTTATATTTTTCATAGCCAGCTTTGGCTTTGGATTTTTCCGCTGAATTTTCAAATCCGTATTTTTCTTTATTTTTTTTGTATTTTTTATAGTCTTGATATTTTTCGTATTTCTCGTAGTTTTTGTAGTTCTCATATCCTTGATATAAATCATAATCTGAACTGGCAGCATTTGTTGTTTCCAGGTTAGGCAAAAAAAGATTAGAAATTATTAAAAAAAGAGAAAGCGTTAAGATTTTTATTTTTTTTAAATTCATATTTTTTCATGTATTTATCTTTGTGAATCTTAACATTTTTTTGTTTATTCGGCAAAACCTTATATTTGATTGCTATTCCAATAAAAAACCGTCAAAATAATTTTGACGGTTTTTTATTATTTGAGTTTGGATTTAGAGTTCGTTTTCGATATCGGAAAGGTCATCTAATTCAGTTTCTATGGCTGAATCTATTTCAGCATCTATGTTTTCAATTTCTTTCTGAATAGCTTCTTCGTTATCTTCGGGCAGTGGCTCAAGCGTGTTTACGGCATCTTCATCAGTGATAGTCGGTAATTTGTCGGTTGACTGATTGACTGAATTTGTTGTTGTGGAATTTTTGGTGGAAGATGATTTCCTAGAAACCGCAGAAATAAAAATAATAACAGTGGCAAGGATCAAAAGCAATAAGATAGTTATTAAGATAGCTCTTTTTTTTGACATATGTTTTTATTTAGCTTATGTTTATTTTTTATTTAATTTAGTTTTGAATCGATTCAATTGGTTCAACGGCTGTTTCTTCCAATGATCCCTCCGGATTTGTTCTAGTTCTGGTTGTTTCTCCCAATTCTTTGCCTAATTGTGCTCTCAATCTTTCCAATTCCGGTTTTATGGTTGAATTAAAATAATCCTTAATGGCGCTTCGTTGAGTTTTTATTTGCGCAACTTGGTCGCGGATTCCTTGAAATTGTGTTTGAAATTCTTCTTTGGTTTTTTCACAAGCAGCTGTTTTAGTATTTTGAAATTCCATTATAAAAGAATCATAGTTTGTATAAAGATCGTCGGTCATTTTTTGAAGCGTTGATAAATCGGAGCTTAGTTTTTCTGTATCCAAACCGGCTTCCCCGAGGCGTTGTGTTAATCTTTCCAATCGCATTTCCATGTTGCCATAGACCCGTTGATACATAGCTCGATTATTTTGAAGTTGTCCGGCTTTAGTGGAAATTCTTTTTTGAGCTGTTTCGCATTTTTTCTGCGCGAGAGCATCTTTTCTTTGACTTATTAATTCTTGACGAGCATCTTTTTTGTCTTCAATAGCGGCTTGTCGATCCAAAACGTCTTGAGGTTTTTTTGTGGTGTTTTCAGGAACATTTGTTTCTTCGGCTTTGATTGGTTTCGCTTGTGCAAAAGTTAGCGGCATTATAGCCGTCATTGTAATCGCAAAAAGTGTAGTTTTTTTGATCATTTTTTTGTTTTAAATTTTTAATTATTATTCCCGATTTTCGGGTACGTTATAATTATATAATAAAAATATCATGTCAACAAGAATCTAAGGTAAGATATTTGGATTTTAGGGTTCTGATATTACTGGATATGTCATTTAAACTTGTTTGCGTGGGTTTAAAAAAGAGGATAAAATGAAAAAGTATTTATTGATTATAAGATTTAATTTAAAAAATATGGAAAAAAAGGATTTATCAGTAGTGGTGCCTTTGTATAATGAAGAAGAGAACGTTAGAGAGCTTCATGGAAAAATTATAGAGGCTTGTAAAAAGATGGGAAAAAGTTTTGAAATAATTTTTATTGATGATGGTTCGAAAGATAAAACGGTCTTAGAATGTGAAAAACTTTCGCCATTAAGACTAATACAGTTTCGTAAAAATTTTGGTCAAACAGCTGCATTTGATGCCGGGATTAAGAATGCCAAAGGGGAGGTTATCATCACCATGGATGGCGATTTACAAAATGATCCTAATGATATCCCTTTATTGTTGGAAAAAATGCAAGAAGGTTTTGATGTTGTTTCTGGTTGGCGTTGGCAAAGAAAAGATACCCTAAGTAAGCACATGTCTTCTCGAGCGGCTAATATTATGCGAAAAATACTTATTCAGGATAATATTCATGATAGCGGGTGTTCTTTAAAGGCTTATCGGAAAGAATGTTTCGAAGGGGTGGATCTTTTTGGGGAAATGCATCGTTTTATGCCAGCTATTTTGCAGCTAGAGGGTTTTTCAGTTGGTGAAGTCAAGGTTTCTCATTATCCCAGGATTCATGGAAAAACTAAATATAATTGGAAAAGAGGTTTGAAAGGAATGGTAGATATGGTTTCGGTTTGGTTTTGGAGAAAATATGCAAATCGACCGTTGCATCTTTTTGGGGGCAGTGGGGTGGTGCTTTCTTTGGCCGGGTCGATTATCTTAATTTGGATGGCGATTGAGAAAATATTTTTAGGAGCTTCATTGGCGGAAAGAATTTGGCCGTTGTTAGGAATATTTTTTATTTTAGTTGGCGTTCAGCTTTTTGTTTCCGGTCTTTTAGCGGATATTATAGTGAAAAATTATTATAAAAATCATGGAAAGATGAATTATAATATCAAGGAAATAAAGGAATTTTAACTACTTTTTGTTTGACAGCCTTTTGTTTAAACGTTAAAATTTCAGAGGTTGTTTAAAAATAAGTGAAAAAATACAATTTCAAAAAGCGTGCAAATAAGATAAACTCTTAAGCTAGGGGATAAAATTATGAAAATTGGAGTAATTGGAACTGGTTTTGTAGGCTTGCCATTGGGAGCGGCATTTGCCAAAATGGGCAATGAAGTTTGGTGTTTGGATTCAGATATAAAAAAGATAGAAGAACTTAATCAAGAAATAATCCCTATTGATGAGCCTGGGTTAGAATTTTTAGTCAAAGAAGGGCTTAGACATAAACTGCTTCATTTTGTCAATGATTATGATCAGGCATTGGCAAATGTTGAAATCATTTTTATCGCTGTTGGCACTCCTCCGGGAAAGGATGGTAGCGCGGATTTAAGTTATGTTGAAAGTGTGGCCAGTGAAATTGGCAGAAAAATGACACATTCTCTGATAGTGGCTGATAAGTCAACTGTGCCAGTTGGTACAGCAGAAAAGGTTAGGGCTATTATTCAAAATGAGCTTGATAAGCGAGGGGAAAATATTAATTTTCATGTGGTAAGTAATCCTGAATTCATGGCCGAAGGGCGTGCTGTTAAGGATATGATGGAGCCAAGTCGAGTTGTGGTTGGCACTGACAATGATGAGGTAGCTGAAAAGTTGCGCCAACTCTACAAGCCTTTTATGATGAATTCAGATCGTTTTTTTAGAGTGGGAATTAAAGAAGCGGAAATTATCAAATATGCTTCTAATGCTATTTTAGCCAGTAGAATATCTTTTATTAATGCAATCGCCTTTCTTTGTGAATTTTTTGGAGCGGATGTTGAGGCTGTTGCGCAGGGAATGGGCAGTGATCCTCGGATTGGTAATAAATTTTTGCATCCGAGTTGTGGATATGGAGGGAGTTGTTTTCCTAAAGACGTAAAAGCGTTGATTAAGTCTTCAGAAAATCTTGGCATGCCAGCTCCTTACGTTGAATTTTTAAAAGCTATTGAAAATGTAAATGATTATCAAAAAACTATTATTCCAAGGAAAATAATAGCCAGGTTCGGAAAGGATCTTACGGGTAAAAAATTTGCACTTTGGGGATTGGCGTTTAAAGCTAATACCAATGATATGCGTGAATCAGCAGCTATTACTATCATAGACGAGCTTCTTAGGCGAGGAGCAACCGTTGCAGCTTATGATCCGTTAGCGGTTGATGAAGCTAGGGATATTTATTTGGCTGGTCGTGATGTTTCATATGAAAGTCAGGATTATTACGCAATATTAGAAGGGTGTGAAGCTCTTATTGTTGCAACGGAAACTCAGGAATATCGTTCACCTGATTTTGAAAAAATCAAACAACTTTTGCGAAATCCAATAATATTTGATGGCAGGAATATTTTTGATTTGACTGTTATGGAAAAAGCTGGATTTGAATATTATGGAATTGGTAGAGGAAAGGAGTCTGGTTTTCAGGATATTGTTTTTTCATGAAACGTTAATGCAAACGACGAGAGGAGAGAGGAATTATGTCAGACTTGATGTTGGTTGTTATTCCAGAAGGTTGCGGGCATTTTAAGTGTGTAAGTTGTGGGGAGTCCGCGGATAAATTAATTATTCCGGTTGAAACATGTGGGATGCTTAATGATCAGTTCAAAGAAAATTTAGTCATACCGGTGTGCATGTTACACGCCGCTGATCATTTGAATATATAAACAAGAACTTGGGGTTAGCGGCGGAGAATTTTTTCTCCGCCGTTTTTTGTTAAGAAAGGCGGTTTGTTTTTGAAAAAAAGAGATGTTAGAATAAAATTAGTTGAGAAACATTTTATAATTCAAGACAATAGATGGTTATATGAAGATTTTATTTTTTAATTATGAATATCCGCCACTGGGTGGCGGTGCGGCAAATGCAACGAAATATATCATCCATCAATACGCGAAAATTCCGGATTTAGAAGTGGATTTAATAACATCCTCAGTTGACGGACAATATCATCTGGAAGAAATTTCTTCGGTTATTCGTATTCATAAGTTACCAATAGGTAAAAATGGGAATAATCTGCATTATCAGACACAAAAAGATTTACTGGTTTACATGTGGCGAGCATGTCGATTTTCTCAAAATCTCTTAAAAAATAAAAAATATGACTTAACCCACTCTTTTTTCAGTGTGCCGTGTGGTGCAGTTTCTTGGGTATTATTTTTATTTTATAAAATCCCGTATATTATTTCATTGCGAGGAAGTGACGTCCCGGGATATAGTGATCGTTTTTTGGCTATATATAAATTAGCAGCTTTTTTTATTCGTGATATTTGGAAAAAATCCAAGTTTGTTGTTGCTAATAGTCAAGGATTGAAAAAGCTGGCATTAAAAACAAGTTCTCGGCAAAAAATTGATGTAATATACAATGGAATTGATACTCGGATATTTTTCCCAGCCGTTTCCCAACCAGGTGGATTTTATATAACTCTAGGCGGAACCAGAATTACTCACAGAAAGGGAATTCGTTATTTAATAGAAGCAGTAGCCGATCTTTTTAAAAAATATCCTCAAATTAGGATAAATATAATTGGAGAGGGTAATGAAAAAAAAGAATTAGAAAATTTAATAAAAGAAAAAGGATTGCAGGGGATTATAAGATTTATTGGTAAAGTTTCTCATGCAGAAATAGTGAAGTATTATCAACAAGCCAAGTTATTTGTGTTGCCTTCGCTTAATGAGGGCATGAGTAACGCAATGCTAGAGGCTATGGCAAGTGGTTTACCGATTATATCAACCGATACTGGGGGCGCTGAAGAATTGGTGGAAGATGGTAGGAATGGTTTTTTGATAAAAATGAAAGACAGTCGGGATTTAGCGGAAAAAATTGAAACATTGATTTCAGATGAGGAACTGAGAAAAAAAATGGGTGAAGCTAGTCGGGAAAAAGCCGAAAAAATGAGTTGGGAGAAAGTAACGAAACAATACCATGATCTTTATTGTAAAATTGTAAATTCATAAAATTGGCAATATTTATAAACTCGTTTTTTATGAATAGGATATTAAAAAATAAAAATAAAATAATAAAGCTGGCTTTAAAGTTAGCTGTTAGTCTATTTTTTGTTTCCTGGTTGGTTTTGAGTATTCAGTGGCAGGAAGTCGGTATGATTTTTTTCCGAATAAATATTGGGTGGTTATTTTTTTATTTATTAATTTTTATTGCAGGAATAGCTATTTCTGCTTATAAGTGGAAGGTTCTGGCTGAATTTCAAGAAATAAGACAAAATTTTTCTGATTTCTTTAAATTTTATTTGGCAGGAATGTTTATTAATAATTTCATGCCATCTTTTGTTGGTGGAGATACTTTTAAGTCTTATCAGATAGCCAAAAAAACAAAACGCTATAAAGAATCGATATCGGTCGTTATTGTTGATAGACTAAGTGGATTAGTGGGCGCCATGATTTTGGCGTTATTTTTTGGAGCGATGAATTGGAGAGAATTTTCTTCTAATAATATATTGCTTTCAGCTTATCTATTTAGTTTAGTAAGTTTTGGGTTTATTTTATTTTTTTTAGGAATGCGGAAGATAAATTTTTGGAAAAATAAATTTAATTTTTTGCCTAAAAAAATAACAGAATTTCTATCAATTTTAAATGGTTATGTTCAAAAAAGAATATTAATAAAAGCATTGTTTTTCTCTTTAATGTTTTCCATAGTGGGATTGGGCTTGGCTAACTATGTCCTTTTTCGATCATTGGGAATACAAATCGAATTATTGGATTATTTGAGTGTTATTTTTATTATCAGTATCGTTTCTTCCATGCCAATAAGCATAAACAATATCGGCATTAAGGAATGGGCTTATGTGACATTTTTTGGAGTTTTTGGTATCAACGCCTCAATAGTTATAGCGGTGGCAATTATTAGTCGTTTTTTACAAATGGCAATAAGTTTTGGAGCCCTACCAATATATATTAAAAGAAATAAGCATAAGAAAATAAAAAAGAATAATAAAAGAAAATATTTAGTAATAAAAAAAGGAATTATTTATCCATTTATAATAATAGTCATTGGCGCCGGAACATTTTATTTACAATTATTCAATAAGAAGCAAGACAAAATTACTAATGTTGCAATAGGAACAATGAAAATAGGTGTGATTAATGATTTGCATGCTACTGGAGATGAAAAGAGAAACGGTCATTTTCGTTTATCCGGAGCTTATCAAAGTCGCATGGAATTTTTTGCGGGTTATATAGAAAAATATGCACCAGCTTTAATTGTTAACATTGGAGATGTAATTGAGGGCACGCAAAAACCGGCGGAAACTGGAATAAAAGAGCTTCTATTGGTAAAGGAATTTTTTGATAATAGATTATCTATGCCAAAAGGCTGGGTAATTGGAAATCATGATCTAAGATCAATTAATCGACAACAATGGAAAGATACTTTGGGAATAAATTATACGGACGGAATTTTTGAAAATGAAAATTATAAAATCATTTACCTAGATAGCTGTTATGGCACGGGCGGACCTGGAAATGATTCAGATGGATTAAGCACGGATCGTTTAATATCGGATAATCAAATTGCTTGGCTGGAAAGGGAATTAGCAATCACCGAAAAGATAAAACTGGTTTTTATGCACTTTCCGCCAATAACTGGAGAAAAAGTTAGAATTGGTTATTTGCCAGCGGATGCTAAAATAGTGAGGGATATATTTTCAAAATATGAAGTGAGTGCCGTTTTTTCTGGTCACGTTGAATCGACGGTACATGAAAATATAGACGGCGTTGACTATTATGTTTTGCCTGGAATTTTAAAAAATAAGATTTACGATAATGTTTTTACAAGAATCAGGATGATTGGACGAAAGTCGATAGTTGATTTAGTTTTAAAAAATGAAAGTGGCGATATTTTTTTTGAAAGATTGAATTAATGAATACCTTCGGTTTTTAGGGCGTAAATAACAAATCGACCATTTTTTTTGCTATCAATCAAGACAAAACAAGGGTATTTTTTATGAAAATCTTCCATTAGATTTTCTTTTTTTGACATTGCAAATAAAAGTGATTTTGTTGTTGGGCACTTTTTTTCAAACATCTTAACATTTAGTTTTTGTTGATTGTTAAGATAAATTACGGATTGACTGAATTCAAAATTTTGTAAATTAAGTTCATAATCTGGAAATTTTTTTGAGAATGTTGAAATAAAATTTGACAAGGCAATAGTTTCCCCAAGGCTTATTCCTCCATAAGCGCTAGTTCGCACAGTATAATTGTTTAGATTATAGGTTTTAATATAGGAATTTAAATTAAAAAAGGATAATAATAAAAGTAAGATAAGAATTAAGGTTATTGATAGTTTGAAATATCTAATTTTATTTTTCAAAAAATCAATAATCAATCCCAAAAAAATAAAAGGGATAAAAATCAATATAATAAAAAAACGCAAATTCAGTTCGTTGGCAATTGGTAAAAAAAACAGAAAAGCTAAAGCGATAAAAAAAATATTGATTCTTAGGAAATTTTTTTTAAGCACGTCTTTTTCATTTAAAAAATTAAGAATTAAAAGCCAGCCTCCAATAATAAAAAATATCGTACCCAATATCATTAAGGATATTTCTATCCAATTTTTTGAAGATAATATTTTTTTAACCCCAAGCCATTTTTTCTGGGGCTCAATTCCTGAAAGAGCATAGGTGCTACCTTGGGTGAAAAATTGAGTAGTTTGAAAAAAATTTTCGGTCAGGGAAATATTGTCTTTTGTTTTAGTTTGAGCCCCATGAATAAATGATCTTATGTTACTGCCTTTATTGGCAAGATCATATTTAATTGCCGGCAGCATAAAAAGAAAAATTATTCCGAAAATAATAAACAATGGTTGGGCGTTAAAACGATAAATCTTTTTTTGAAAGTATGAATATAAATAGACAAGCAAATAAAAAGTTGGCATTAAAATTAGCAATGTTGTGTGAAGTTGCATGGAAATTCCCATTATGATTCCAAGTAGGATATGTAACCAAACCGTATTTTTATTCTTTGAATTTATTATTTTAAATAATAAAATAAGGAATGAGACAAGAAAGAAGGGTATCGCATTGGGATTCCAAGCAAAACGGGAGTATTTTATGGAATAAAATGATAACGCATAGCACAAGGTAATGATTAATGATATGTGTTGAGAAAAATAGTTTTTTAAGAATAAAAATAATAAAAATATTGAAGTTATACTTAAGATAGGTATAAATAGGGCTATTCCTGCGGGATTTTTGCCAAACATCAATCCGGACGCATATTCTAGATAATAAAAAGCCGGTCCTAATTTAAAAGAAGTTCCACCTGCTTTTGGTCCAAGGAGCGGAAACTCATCGTTTTTGAACATTTTATCAGTTATGACGGCATCTCTTACTTGATCCGCATTAAACCTGACTAAGTCATTAAAATCATTTAGTCGCAAATAGGTTCCTAGCGCAATTATCATAAAAAGAATGAAAAAGGTTTTATTTTTTTTATGATAATTTAATCTTGATAAAATTTTTATTTTTATCAAGATTAACATATTTTTGAAATTTAAATTTTGGGTAAATTTTTTCATAAGGATGGTTTTGTTGGATCATGCACGTAGTTTAAGTCAATCCTATTTGCTTTTATTATTTTAATATAATTAGTTTTTTTATTGGCAATATTGAGTTCAAAATCAGGATTTGGAAAAGAATAGAGTTTATCGAACCTAACCAGATATTTTGGATTATAAGAAAGGCGCTGCGAAACTAATTTGGTTGTGCGAGATTCTCGACCAGCGGAAATTACATAATAATCAAAAGTTTGCACCAAATTATTTTCTACCATTTTTTTATAATCTAGTGAACTGTAACAAGTTCCCTTGAAAAACATGCAGACTCCATTTTTATCAGTCCAAATTGAAAGTTTTTCGGCTTGAGGCAATGCGTTAAGATATTGAGCGGCCTGATAACTGCCATCTCCCATGTCCTTAAGATTGAGAACGTATTTTTCTGGAAGTAGGAAATTGGAATAGCTAAAATAAAAAGGTTTTATTTGAAAAAGGGTTATTGTTAAAAAGGTAAAAATAGTAATTAGCAAGAACCATAATGTCTTTTGAGACGATAGTTTTGGTTTTATTTTCAGAACCTCGGAGAGTCCAATAGCTGAAATTATAAATGCTGCCGGATAAAGAATTATTTGATAGCGAACAGTTGCGCCGACATTATTTATTGTGGTGCCAAGATAATAAATAATTATTAAGAGAGAAAAATAAAAAATAGTCTTAGTGGATGTCTTGGAAATATTTTTTTTATTAAAAAGAAGAAATAGTGCCAAAAATAAAAATAGTAAAATTAGTGGAGATATGCCAAAAAGAAGCGGATAGAAATTGGCAAAAAATAAACCCAGTGGTCCAGCCACGGCATAGGATGATTTTGGAGAGGCTAGTATTTCTTCAAAGTTAAAAAACGGCATGCCAAATAAAGTATTAATAAAAACAAAAAGCATAGAACTAATAAAAAATAATGCAAATATAAACATTATCTGAAAACGTAATTTTCTAAAAAAATTTAGAATTATGCCCGTTAATTTACTTTTTAGAAAAATAAGATCCAAAACGATAAATAACAAAAAAATAGCAAAAATATGCCAAGTACTAACAAATGCTTCACTGAAAATCGTAGCATTTAAAAGTCTTTCTGGCTTAACCCACGTTCCCGGAAAAAGCAGATAAAAAGATGAAAGTGCAATAAATATTATGGTAGTAAAGTCAAATAAGGAATTTCGAACATACGTAGAAGGAAAATCATCATTATTCTTTTTAAATACATATTCAAAAAATATCACACCAATTAATAGGATTATTAGTATGTTAGAAATATATTTAGTTAATAGTCCCAGTCCTAATAATATTCCGGCTAGATATAAAAAATAAAAATTATGTTCTTTTTGATAAATAAGGAAGCTTAACAGAAAAAGTGTAGAAAAAATCCATAAAAGAGAATCGGGGTTAATAATCCGAGACATACCTAGTAAAATAGGCGAAAGACTAATAAAAATCACGGAGAAAAGCGCAGTTGTTTTTCCGAGTAAATTTGCGATTAAGAAGAAAAAAAGAGGTATGCTAATTAAAACAAACAGAAAGATTGGCAGGCGTAAGGCTAGATTAAGTCGTTCAATGTTTTTGAGCGAAGCTTTTTCGCCGCCAGAATTGTTATTAATCATTTTATATTCTGTCGGGTTTTCCCAAAGAAGACCTATTCCAGAAAGAATTGCTACAGTGATGCCAGGTTTATCGCTTATTCGGGTGCCATTCCAATCCTGTTGGGCTATATTTTTCCAATAGCTAGGAATGCGATCAAAAGTCCACAGAGGTTCATCTACGGCTGCAAATTTACCTAAATTAAAAAGTCCAAATAGTAGGTATATTGATATGGCTAATGGCACTGTTATCCAAACGATTTTTTCTTGACGAGTAAACCATTTTTTAAAGGAAATATTTTGGAAAGAGGGTGGTTTTTGGGTGTGATTTTTTAAATATAATAAAAATATTCCAAAAATTATTACATATAAACCAGTGGCTAATTGAAATATCCAATGAAAATGTTTTGATTCATTTGTACCAAAAATTAAGATAATTTCACTAGGTAGAATTATTAGCAAGAAGAATAAAATTGTTTTATTCCAGTTAATGCTTCCATTTTTGAAATTATTGGAAAAAAACAATATAATTATCAGAACGATTGTCAACAGCAAATAAATCAAATAAAAAGGTAAAGCGGATTCAGTTAATTTCAGAGGACTTAAAAATTCTACTTCTCGAGCGATAAAAAAAAGGGAATTCATCCCCAATGTTAAGGAAAATATAATAAATACCGTTTTTTGAAAGGAATTATTAAAAAAATTGATTATTTTTTTCATAGGATTTATTGCTTGATTAAGGCATTGATATGTTATATAATTTGAATATCATCTTTGGCAAATAGTTATTTATTAAAATAATTTCCATATATTCTGATTTTACACTATCAGTATAAAAAATAAAGACTTAGGATGAAAAAAATTAAAAATAGAAAAATATTATTCGGACTGACTTTGATTATTATTTTAGGGATATTCTTAAGATCGTATAATTTTTCTGATTGGTTGCATTTTGAAATAGATCAGGTGCGAGATGCTAAAATAGCTATAAAAGCAGTAGAAGATGGGATTGGTAATTTGCCGTTGCAGGGTCCGCGCGCAGCTGGATCTTTTTTACGTTTAGGTCCATTTTTTTATTATTTGGAATATTTAAGCGCTAAATTTTTTGGAGCAACACCGCCTGGAGTGGCTGTGGGGGTGTTAATTTTTTCTATTTTAACACTGCCACTTTTTTATGTTTTTGTTAGAAGATATTTTAATGTCAGAATTTCTTTAGGCTTGCTAGCGATTTTTTCCGTATCAACTTTCATGGTGATGTATTCACGTTTTGCCTGGAATCCCAACCTTATTCCTTTTTTTATGTTAGCGTCAGCTTATGCTTTATTGCGAATTGTTGATGAAGATGAGAAAAGAAAAAATGTTTGGTTATTGATTTTTGCAGTCGCTCTAAGTATCGGAACGCAACTTCATTTTTTAGTTTTCATGATCTTGCCAACAATTTCAGCTATCTTTATTTTAATTAAAAAACCGTCGTTAAAAATTTGGGCGTGGCTGGGAGCATTTTTAATAGTAGTATTTTTTTATTTGCCAATAATTATTAATGATAGCAAGACTGGTGGTGAAAATGCAAAAGAGTTTTTAGCCGCTATCACCAATAAATCTGAAAAGAATGATCATAGTTTGGTGGAGAAACTGATTCGAAATTATTCCGAACATTCCCTTGGTCATTTTTTGATAATTTCAGGACAAGAACAAGCTGAGTTCGTTAAAATAGAAACTCGGGTCAAATTGACAGCCCCGCTGGATATTGTTTGTGATTATGATTGTAGAAAAAACTTATCATTAGGAATATTGGCAGTTCTGTTTTTTAGTAGTGGCCTATTTCTTTTGATTTATAGATTATTTACCATTAAGAAAAGTTCTCAGAAGGATTTCTTAATTATTTCCGCGTTATGGCTGTTAGTTTCCTTGGGCGTTATGACACCACTTTCTTATGATATTGCTCCACGTTTCTTTTTAACAACAGCTCCTTTGGCATTTATTTTTTTGGGAATTATTTTAGATTTTTTGGATAGATTTTTCAAGAAAAAATTAATTTCCGTTGCGGTAGTTGTATTTTTAGTTTTGGCAAATTTTATCGCTACGCAAAAAAGATTTGTGCAATTGAATAGTGCCATAAGTGAAAATATTGAAATTCAAAAAGATAAGATACTTAAAGAACGTACCAGGGTGACATTAGTCCAGCAAGAAGCAATAGTTGATTATATGGAAAGTTTTTATAATCAAAATGGATACCCGCTTTATTTTCACAGTGAGTCATATTATCGCAGATCTTTTGTATACTTAGTTAGTCAAAGAAAAATAAATCAAGAGGTTTTTTTGAAGGATCAAGTTTATAGAAATGGAAATTATTTTTTAATTTATAGGACTTCGGCAGATGTTAGTGATAGCATTGAAAAATATACGAATAATTTTGAAATGGCAGAAAAAAAACAGTTCGGAACATTAACAGTTTTTCGTTTTATTCCTAGAAATGAAATGATAATCGCGGAAAATCAAATTTTTAAAAAAGATAAATCTAATTGTGATACATCTTCTAATGTTCAAAAAAGATATACTTGGAATGAAATTTTTCAAATCGGGGAATGTTTTATTGAAGATGATTTAGAAGAAGGGGAGGGTTTATAAAAAATAGTGTTGAAAATATATTAAAAAGGTTAATAATTCATTGTGAGTTCATATGAAAAAATTTAAAAATAAATATTTACTCAGTCTGCTGGTTATTATTATGATTGGAGCTTTTTTGCGTTTTTATCATCTAGGCAAGCTTTCTTTTAATGCGGATGAATTTTTAGATATAAACTCTTCCTATGCTTATTTTCAAACAGGAGAGTGGAAAAATTGGGATTTTAATCATCAAATAATAAATATTGAGAATGAATTTGCACCTCGAGATGAACGGGCTTGGGGATATAAGATTCAGGTTGCCAATCTTTTTAATTTCTTTCCGCCAACAGAAGGAGTCGCTAGGTCAATTAGCGCCCTATGGGGAGTTTTGACGATTTTATTGCTGTATTTTACTGCTATTTATTTTACTGAAAAAAAATCTATTGGTTTATTGAGTGCATTTTTATTTGCTGTAAGTATCGTAGGGATCGAATTTGATCGAACATTGCGAATGTATGCGATGTTTTTTCCTTTATTTTTATTTTTTTCGATTTTATTTTTTAAATTTTTTGAAGGAAAATATCAAGGAAAAATAAGACTGTTAAGATATTTTAATCAACGATGGGGATTGGATTTGCGTTATCTTGTCCCAGCTGGCTTGGTGGGTTTATTAAGCTTACACATCCACCAGCTTACAGCTAATTTTGTTTTTATTTTTGGAACCTACGTGGCAGTAGGAGCAGTTTATTTATGGATAAAAACAAAAAGTTTAAATAATAAGTATGCACTAAGTTTATTCTTGCTAGTGGCTATTTTTGCAGCGGGCATGTTGTTTTTTTCTTCAACATTGAAACAATATTCTGCTGGTATTGGATTTTTTGAAAATCATTATAGTTATTTTAGCGAAGTTTTAACTGATTACAAGCAACCTTTGCTAGCTATTATTTTGTTTATTTTAGGTGGTTATTATTTATTTAAAAAAAGAGGAAGAAAAAAAGAAGCAATTTGGTTATTGTTGTCTTTCTTGGTTACTTTGTTTTCGGCTGTTTTTTTATGGACACGCAATGTGGGACCGCAATATATATTTTTTGTGCAATCCTTTGAAATAATTTTAATTGCAATTGGCATATATGAGGTTGCAAACTTTTTTCATATTAAATTGGGTGGTGAATTTGGCAAAAAAGCTTTTTGGGTTCCAATTATTTTATTGCTTTTGATTTTACCAAATTATGGGTATTTTTTTGAAAAAAATAATACTTACAGACAAAATTCTACCGCCAGTAATCCAAATTATAGGAATGTTTTTAATTATGTGAAAAAAAATAGCAACAAGGGCGATGTGCTTATTACTAGAAATTTCAGAAGTTATTATTATGCCGGGGCTGGATTAAAAGTTTATAATTTTGGGGGAGAAAGAAATAATGAGAAGGTTACCGCGGAAATGATTCAGGATATTATAGTAAAAAATAGTCAGGGCTGGGTTGTTTTTTCTGATAATGATGAAGTGTTTTTAACTAAAGAGGCTCGAGAATATTTAGATGAAAATTTGGAAAAAATCAATACAATAGCTGTACGAGGAGCAATTAGTGTTTATCGTTGGAGATAAGAATAATCTTGCTTTAACACTGCTAATTAGCAGTGTTTTTGATTGCTTGTTTTTTTGTGATTAGACTTTTGATAATTTTTAGATCGGTAACAGAGATTTCTGCTAAAAGAAAAAGAACAATAAAATATCCAAATAAAGCCAATAATGAAGAAAAAATAAACCAGCCTATTGATATCGGCAAGAGGATAGTAATAATAATTAAAATTAAAGAAGCTAACAATATCTTGAGAATAGATTTTATTTTAATTAAAACCGCAAAATTTTTACCAATAAAATAAAGCATGCACACCATTATTATAAAAGATGTTATGGTTGTGGCTATCGCTGATCCCAAAATTCCATAACTTTTTATTAAGATGTAATTTGAAAAAGTATTAATAATAAAACCACCCAGTGCCAATTTCATAGGGATTATGACTTTACCAGCTCCATTCATCACGAAGCTAAGAATATAAAATATTGTTAAAAATCCTACGCCTATGGCTAAAATTGACATAGCTAGTGCTCCCTCAGAAAATGCTTGTCCATAAAAAATCGTTAAAATTTGATTGGCATAGACAGCCATTAAAATAACTGCGGGAAAAAGTAGAATTAGCATTAAGCGTAATGAACTAGATATCAAGGAAAATGTTTCTTGATGTTTATTTTGGGAAGTTGTCTTGGAAATCATTGGTAAGAGGATTATAGCTAAGGCGTAAAAAAGATAATAGGGGATACGGGCGACGGTTAATGCGCCATTATATATGCCAGTTAAATGTTCATCTTTTAGTATTCCTTGAACTAAATATAAGTCGATAGAAATTAAAAGTTCATAAAAAAGCATAAAAACGGTAATTGGCCAGGCGTAATTGGCTAACTTCTTCCAATCAAAGAGTATTTTTTTGTCATAAGGATATTTTTTAGATATCCATGTTTTGTCTATAAAATAAGCAACTAAAAAAACCGCAAAAGGCGCGATTATATATCCAGCGATCGAACCTTCTACTTTAAAAAAATAGGCTAGCGAGATTATGGTAACAACTCGAAATATTGAACGGAATGTCTTAAGGATTGATTGAATATTAAATTTATGAATCCCAGTGTAATAATAGAAATAAAAAGAAGCTGCCGCAAAAGATGGAATGATTAAGGTGGATATACGGAAAAGTTTGGTTAATGAGGGGTCTCCCAGCGCATTTGCAATTATTGGTGAGAAAATAAAAAATATTATAGTAACCGTGCCAACAATTATTAATTGCAATCGAACAGCTTGTTTTTTGATAGAGGATATCATGACCGGATCACTTTCAAAGAACTCGCTTAGATATTTACTCATGGCTGTTGGAATGCCGTTACCGATTAAAATAATGATCATCGTGGTCATGGTAACGACTAATCCATAACGTCCATAATCAGCAGGACCAAGAATCCGTCCCACGACTGAATGAATAATATAACCTGATAAGTTGTAAATAATTTCTGAAACAGTTAACCAAAAAGCAGATTTTAGGAAAAAATTTTTTGACATTGCAATAATCTTTAATTTTTATTTTCAACCCGTCTAATTATGACATTTTCAGAAATAATTTAATTTCTTTAAAAATCTCATCAATTGTTCGATTACCATCGATTTTTTCAAGCTTCCATGCTGAAATATTTTTTTCAAAAAGATCTCTTTTGGCTCGTAAATAATCAATACCCTGATCGGGAACTCTTTTTCTCTGCATTATCATTGCTGGTTCAGCTTCTAAATAAAAAGCACTATCGGGCTGGGGAATTAGTTTCTTAGCTATTTTTAGTAATTGATCAGTTTTTTTGTTTTTGGCAAGATATTGGATATTGACGACGCTATCAAAAAAATAGCGATCAGAAAGAATAAAATCGTACTTAGTGGAGTACTCGGCGCACAAACGTTTAAATCTGATTATATCAACAAGTAAAAAAATTTTTCTTAGTTGAATTTGCAACCAATTAGCTTTGATTATGCTTTTCTCTTCAATAGAGGGTAAGTTTTTTTCTAAGGATAAATTACGATTTAAACGATATTTTTCTTTAAATGTTTGAATTTTTTTAGCCAAAGAAAATTGAATTGCATGAAAATATAAAACTCGCTTATCTTTAGATTGGAGATATTTTTGTAGAAGTTCTATCTGGGTTGACTTTCCACTACCATCGAGTCCGGAAATAGATATAATAATCATTGTTTTTTGATCCTGATTTAATGTTTTTTATTTAGTACATCAGAACGGCAACGGGTTGCATTTTAGCTACTACGTTTATGATCTCATTATCAACCATGCCGGAAATCACTTCTTCAACGTCTTTATAATAAGCACTATCCTGATTAATGACTCCGTCAGATTTGGCGTTATATAATTTTATCTGATTTTGTTCCATTTTATTGAACAGTTCATTTTTAGAAATAGCTTTTTCTGTTAAAGCTTTTTTTCGACGTCCGGTTCCGTGACCGGCTGAAAAAAATGTTGACTTATTGTTGTCGGTTCCGACAGCCAAATAAGCTGGTGTGCTCATGGAAGAAGGAATGAAAACTGGTTCTCCGGTTTTTGAAAAAAGCGGATGTGATCCCATACGTTTTGGTCCATTGGCTCGTACTGCTCCATTTCGATGAATCCAAACTTTTTCATCGAAATGCTCCTCTTTTTCAATGGATATATGGGTATTATCATAAAGAAGATCTAGTTCGGCTGATTTGCCTAAAACTTTTTCTACGGCCTTATCTATTTGGTGAGTTAAAATGGTTCTATTAGCAAATCCAAAATTAGCTGATGTTCTATGAGCAGTTAAAAACATTTCTCCCTCCAGGCTATTTTCCTCATAGCCTAAAAATTCATTTTGATTTTTATAAGCTTTTAATTTTTCCTTAATTTTTGCGTAAACCTTTCTTTTTTGACTGTTAAAAAATATTGTTCCGAGTTTTAAGATAATTTGCTGACTAAGATGTTCCTTTTTCTTGGGGGTGTACATATAGGAAGCATATTGACCTAGTAGCCCTGAACCAGTATGCAATAGAAAAACATATTGTCCTTCTTTGATTTGAAATTTTTCTGCAATTGATGGGTTTTTTATTTCTGTTATCTTCATTAAATCTAAAAAGTGATTGCCAGCAGCACCTAGGATTCCAAGGCGATATTTTCCAATGTGAAAAAAAAGACTAGGAACAGCGTCTAAAATATCACGTAGGGAGATTTCTTGGTCTTGAAACAAATTTCCCTTAGAAAAACTATTTTCAATTTCGTTTTTTGTGCGGGTTTTAAAGTGCTCGATCAGTGGCTTAATCCCAAAGCGAGCAACATCCAGTGCTAATTTATAGGATATTTTGGTGCCAATATATTTTTTTGTTGGAATAACCTTAACTAATTCATGAAAAATTGCATCAATTTGTTCTTTCGTTGTATTTTTCGTAGTTAAATTAGTTCTAATAAAACGCATGCCACAATTAGGCGCAGTGTCGTTTATTTGCGGCATCAAAATATTTTTAGACGCAATTGCTGTACCTGTGGGATTTTTGCGTCCTTTTTTTGGATGCACGTCGCTCATAGCGGCAATATGGTGAAATAATCTTTCATCTTTAGCGAGATTTTCAAGCTGATTAAATGTTTCGTCATCGGGAAGTAATTCTTCGGAAGCATGCAACAATACTGGGACCTTCATGTTTGAATTAAAAAATTCTTTCTTGTGAGAACTAATGGATTTTATTTCGTAAGTCATTTGATTTAATTGAGTGATTTATAAATATCTTTATATTTTTCTGAAATATTTTTGATATCAAAATTTTCTTCCACATAAACACGAGCTTTTTTGCCTAAGGATTTGCCGGCATCTTTATTTGAATAAAAATACCAAATTTTTTCTGATAAATAAGGAATATTTCCTTTGGGTATTGTAACAGAATTATTGGAATTTGCGAACTCCTCAAGAATGGGAATATTTGAAAGGATAACTGGTTTTTCACAGGCCATGGCTTCGATGACTACCAATGGAACATCAAATTTTCCTCGCATATCTTGAACAGGAAAAAGCGAGAGGTCAGTTAAATTATAAATATCTTCCATTGGATATTTACCATCATCAAAAAAGGCAGTTTTTTCTAGGAGATTGGCATTTTTAAGCTTTTCAATTATAGCTGTCTTTTTTTGGGCATCCTTTTCATTTTTTACTCGTACTGCCAGAAAAAGCTTAGCCGAAGATATTTTTTGAGAAACTTCAATAAAACCTTCAATAACATCGTCAATAGCTCCTAAGCGAACATATTCACCACTAAAATGGACAATGAAATCATTGAGAGAAAAACCAAATTTTTTTAAAAGCTGTCTGTTTTTTTCTTGAAAGCTATATTTAGACAGATCTATGCCGGGATAAATTCTTTTGACATTGTTTATGTTTAATTTTTTTAGTTTATTTTTGGCGTAATCAGAATAAGTAATTATTAAGTCAGCAAACATTAATTTTTTTATCTGTTGGTCTGAAAATATATCTTCTCGTAAGGTGGCAATTGTCTGGATCGTCTTGGCTTTAGAAAAATACAGACATAATTTTATTAAAAAAATATTTGTTTTTGTCGGAGTAAATAATAGGTGGATTATTTGAAATTTGTTAGCGTTAAAAAGGAGGAATTTAAATAATTTTATTTTTTGTGAAAAATTAAAATCATTTTGAGAATGAGTATATATTGGCTCCTGTATAATTTTTTTAGGAAAATCCAAAAGCAAGCCATTAGTTAAGACGTGAAGCTCCATTTCTTCTTCGGAGGCTATTTTTTTAGCTAAATCAAAAGCAAAATTTTTAGAGGCTTCGTCCCAAGGAGGGGCTATTGGGCGGGTAATTAAAAGAATTTTTTGCATAAATTGTTGTATTTTGAGGATTTTTTTGTTAAAATAAATATATAAAAATATTTAATTCAAAGAAAATATAGCATAAATCAAGGTAAAAAACAAACTTTTAAATAATATTTTATGGAATTTAAAGAAAATGGGCAATTTAATCAAGAATTGATAGCAATTAAGGACAGGATTAAAAGAGAAGTGGAATCTCATTTTGTTTCGGGTGAAAAAAAACTATATCGAGATGTTTTAAATTTTTGGCCAATCTGGGTTGATTTTTTTAAAAGTTTACCCAAGGAGCAATTAACCGAACAATTGGAGCTATTAGGTCCTTTGTCTTATTATCAAGAAAGTTTTTTGGAAAGAGGGAAAAGGGAGGTGGAATCTTTACGAGCAAGTTCGGGAGAAAAAACAGCTCAAGATCACGATATTTATTATAAAGAAGAATTAAGTTTAGTGATGAAATTAAGCGATAAGAATTTGATTATTCAATACAATGAATTAGTGGATAGATATAACAAAGATTTGGCGCAAATAAAAAAAGAAAAGGATATCAATACTCTTTGTCAATATGTTCAAAAAGTTATTTCCATAGTGGACGGAAAACAGCACCATTAATCACTAGTTATAATTTTATAAATTTCTTTTGTTTGATTGTTATTTGTAACGCGTATGGTGATTTTTTTATCGGTTAGGGCAGTTGTATTTATGGGAATAATCTTTTTTTCGCCTTTTGATAAATTAAAATCACCCGAGTAAGTTTTAGATTTTTCCAAATAAACTTCCCACTTAAAAGTTGTTTCATCGCTATGATTTTCTAGCGCAAAGTTCAATGAGTTTCCAGTAGGATTTTCAAAATAAACAGCCCACCAATCTTTTTTATAATCAAGATTGTGCTGTTTTTTTTCAATTGAAAATAAATAGGAAAAACTAAAAAGCAAAAAAATAGCTAGTGATAAGGTAATAATGTTTTTTTGGATGATTTTTCTCATGATTTAATTGGGTTTATAAAAAATAGTAATCTCATTGGACGTATATGTTTGCCAAAAATTTCGAGTTTTTTGAAACTGAGCACTATCAAATCTTGGATTAACCATAATAAAATTAACTTTTGTTCCATTGAAACATCTTTCAGCTTCAGTTGAATAAGGCGCTGATATCATCAATAGGGTACATTGTTCACGTTTTTTAACAACATCTTCGTATCGTTTGAAAAATCCACGGGAAAAAGGATAATTATAGCCATCCATGAAGTAAAGCTTCATCCAAGCGTCCGCTGTTAAGTAATTATGATCTTTCAAGACGACATCTCGATCGGTTTGAGTAAAAGTTGCGAGATATTCAGAAGCATGAAATGTTTGTATTGCTGCCTGTATGTTTCCTCCATCAGAAAGAGAATTAGAGTTGTCAGTAAAACCTCCTTGGGCAGCAAAAACCATTGAAATAAAGAATATTACAATCAAATAGGATGATTTTATTGGGAGCTGGTAGTTTTTAGTCCAATTGAAAATTTTAACAAAAGTTAATCCACTTAAAATTGCTAATGGAAAGATTATATAGCTGGCAACTCGGTTAGAAGGTATATCTATAAAGAGAAGGTTAGGTTTAAATGACATCAGAAAAACAGCAATCAGCCAGCCCGAAACAAAACTTGATCCATAATCCTTATTTTTCTTAAAAAATAATAGAATTATTAAACCCAAAAAACCAAAAATCATACGAATTTCTCCGGCAGTTGCCATTAATTGATTAATGCTTAGACCGGTACGAGTAGATTTGGAAGGTGTTCCAACTGCCGTATCGACAGCGGAAAAATTAAGATAACTGGGTGTGTGAAAAAAGAAAATCATAATTATCCCGATAGATATAATCAGTAGAACCGGAGGTGAAAATAAGAGTATTAACCATTCTTTGATGAAATAGAAAAGTTTCTTGAAATTAAAAATACAAAAAAATAAAAAAATAAAAATAAAAGAAAAGATAAAAATTAAAGTACTAAGATGATGAGTGAAAACTAGTCCTAAGGCAAAAAAAAGGGCTATCGCTAGTAATGTGGATTTTTTTTCACGTAAAGCTTTTAATAAAAAAAGAAAAATTAAGGGTATTAAGAAATTTCCCAACATATTGCCAATAACGCCACCACTGACAAATTTGGCTTGCGGAGAAGAGAGTGCGTAAATCGGTCCTATAAAAAATAAAGTAGCTATGGCCATATTGGTGCCATGGGGATATTTTTTAAAAATCTCTAAAGCTAACACAAAAATTGCCACTATTGAAAAAATATTTATTAAGAATAATATAAGCGAAGGAAAAGCTGAAATTAATGATATTTTTGAAAAAGAAGCAATGGCGGAAAAAATCAAATGTTCTCCAATTATAAAATCCGCTATGGCTTGGGGCTGACTAATAGTATAGCCATCAGAAGTGGATATTACGTCAGATTCTTCATAAACTGGAAGCTGACCTGTTTCTGTTATAGTTTTAGCCCAATACATGTGGTGTCCTAGGTCGGTAGATGTAGGGAAGATGGTATTTTCTAAATAAATTGTTTTTATCAAGACTGTTAAAAAAAGAATGGCTATTGTGGCCGTTGTTTGGGATCGTGAAAAAGAAAATGTTTCTTTTGATGGTTTATTTTTTTGATGGTTTATTTTTTTTCGAATAAGGCGTATTCCAATAAAAAATAAAATTATTATAAAAATTGTTATTGATAGATAATTAATTCGCAGTGGAACATTAAATTTCCCCAGCACCAGCATTATAAAATCAACAATAACAAGACTGCCTCCTAATGATATTAATATTTTTTCCAGCGGATGTAAAAGACCATCTTCAATCCAGATGGCGCGCATAAAAAAATAGCCCGGCAAGAAAAGAATAAGGATTATTGATAAAAAAAATGATAGTTGTTCCATTGAAAAAAATTTTATTTTTTATTTTTTAGAAAATATTCCATTTCTTGAACATATTTTTTGGCTATATTTTCCCATTCATAGTTATTTATAACAAATTGTCGGGACTTTTCGCCAAAATTTTTTCTGAGGTCATCATTGGCTAACAATTCCTTTATTTTATTAGCGTAAGCATTGGAATCATAAGGTTCGATTAGAAATCCATTTTCACCATCTTTAATGGCATCTTGTAATCCTTCTAGGCGAGAGGCTAGAACAGGTAATTTGCAAGAAGCCGCTTCAATGACGGAAATGCCAAATCCTTCCATATCCCCGTTAACTTTAATATTGGGTTGAATAAATAGATCACAAGTATTCATAAGGATTTCACGAGTTTTATCGGAAACTAATCCTAGTATTTTCACGCGTTTTTTTAGACCAGTTTGTTGCGTGATGTTTTTGATATTTTTCTTGTCCGGTCCATCGCCAGCAACAATATAAATAATATTTTCAGGTAAAAGTGGTAAAACATTTTCAATAAACCAAGCCACTCCTTTTCTTTTGGCTAATCTGCCAGAAGTAAGTAGTGTTTTTTTGTCAGAAATACTTTCTTCTAAAATTTTCTCTAATTCTGAGCGTGTATGGTGGTTGAAAATTTTTTCAGTATTGACACCATTAGGAATAAAAATAATTTTTTCTTTAGAAATTCCTTTTTCAATAGCAATTTTGATTGTCTCATTGCCGACAGCAATAATTTTATCTATTTGTGGAATAAAAATTTTAAGCCAAAATTTTTGATAGAAACTATTTTTCCAAGTTAAATCTAAGCCATGAGCAATAGCCATTACTGGTTTAGAAGATGTTTTTTTGACAAGCCAACCGACATTCCCCAAAACACAACTCCCTAATAAAATAAGGTCGTAATTTTTTTGCAAGATAATAGCCTTGATTGCAGCATAAAACAGGAAGAAAGGAATGAACCATCTTTTTCTGTTGGCTAATAGTTTAATTTCAACATTTTTAGATAACGAGGTGTATAATTCAAAATTTTGATTTTCTACTCCACCGATTATTGGTGGGTAAGTATGGGAAATGAATAATATTTTCATAAAAAATTAAGAATTTTTTTATTTGCTGTACTTTTCTTTTTTCATCATATACAGCTGATCTTCAGTAAGTTTGCGATTAGATTTTATCATATCAGCCATCAAAGCAAAAACTAAAAACTGTAATCCTATTAAAAGAGTGGTTATTGCCAATAAAAGATAATTGCGATAAGGAGTTATTTTGAAATCTTGTAAATAGAGCGATCCGAAGTAGACAAAAAGTCCAAGGGAAATTAATACAAGCACTAGAGCAGGAATTCCAAAAAATTTCATTGGACGCACATCGCGCACTGCTTTGAGAATTATGCGCGCGCTGTTGTTAATGTATTTATAAATACTTTTAACAACTCGGGATTTTCTTTCAGCAAAATAAGTGACCACAACAGGCACCCACAAAACCTTAAGATTTTTTCCAATAGCATCAATAATGACTTCTTGTGTATAGGTGAATTGTCCTGGAAGGTTTAATCTCAGTAAAGTTTCTTTGTTATATCCCCGAAAACCGCAAGTTAGATCTTTGATTGGATAATTCATGAATTTTCCAATAATATAGGCAGCCAAACGATTGAGATAATATTTGCTAGCCGGCATGTTTTGAGCTTTATGGTCTCCAAATCGATCAGCGCTAACCATATCAGATTTTCCCGCAAGAATTGGGGCAATTATATTTTTTATATCATCAGGATTAAATTGTCCATCAGCATCTATATTTACCATAATATCAGCTCCATTTATTAGGGCTTTTTCGACAGCAGTTCTAAAAGTTATGCCAATACCGCGATTGACTTGGTGAGAATATACAAAATGAGCACCAGCTTGACTGGCTATTTTTGCAGTTCCATCACAAGAACCGTCATCAATAACTTGAATAAAAACCTCATCAACACCTTCTATTCGTGATGGGATTCGTTTTATGGTTTGTTCGATTTTTTCCGCTTCATTAAAAGCTGGAAGATTAACTATTAATTTCATAAGGCTGAGAATTATTTATTTATAATTAAATTTTTATCAAGTTAATTATTCCTCGGTCTTTTTTATTATAAGCTTGGGATCTATGCATTTAAAATCACATCGAGTATTTTCAGTTCCTTGGCGAACTAAATTTTTTCCACAGAGATTCAGTCTTTGCTGACATTCTTCTTTGCTTTCAGTGAAATAATTCAAGTTGATGTTATAACCAAAATAGGGCAATACGAAATAAGCGATAGTCAATAATCCAATAAGTATAAGTATAAGTTTTATGAAATAGAGCATTTTATTTGCTTAAATTGGTTAGCGACCTATCCCTTTGTAAAGGATACCTGCTTTTTTGATAGCCAAGGGATCAAGACAGTTTTTACCATCAATAATAGCTAAGATATTGTTTTCTTTAAAAATCTGAGCATCTAATTTTTCAAATTCCTTATGATTAGTGGCTATTATGATAGCGGCAGATTTCTTTAAAAATTCTTCTAATGATTTTTCAGAAGAGGCTTCCGGAACATGCGGATCAAAAGTTATAACTTTAGCGCCGTGTTTTTTTAGGAATTTTATAATTCTTAATGATGGTGACTCACGTAAATCCGCTACGTTAGCCTTATAAGATATTCCCATAACGCCAACAGTTGTTCCATTGAGAGGTAATTTTAGCTTATTAAGAGCATCTTGCATAAGCTCAACGGTGTATTCCGGCATGGAATTATTGACTTTTCGAGCTATTTTTAGAAATTCATGATCAAATCCAGATGCCTTGGCTCTTTCAATTAAATAATAAGGATCGACTGGAATACAATGACCACCTACTCCGCAAGAAGGGAAGTGTGGCATAAAAGCGAAAGGTTTAGTGGAAGCTCCTTTAATAACATCAGATAAGTCGATATCCAGTTTGTCAAAAGATTTAGCCAATTCATTAACAAAAGCTATATTTATATCACGAAAAGAATTTTCTACTATCTTTACCGCTTCTGCCTCACGAATTGATTTCATGGGCATGATCGGTGCATTAATAATATCTTGATAAAAATGAAGAGCCTGTCGGAGTCCATTTTCAGTAAACGATCCAACGACCCGAGGAATATTAGTAACATTCCATTTAGGATCACCAGGATTGATTCTTTCCGGACAGTGCGCCATTTCGTAATCTTGACCTATTTTATAGCCAAATTCGGAAAAAATCGGTTCAATCACTTCCTCGCAAACGCCCGGATTAATAGTGGATTCAATAATAATCAATTGTTTACTGCCGATATTTTTAACAATTGAAAGAATAGCATTTTTCACTGGAGAAAGATCTGGAAAATAACTTTCGTCAACCGGGGTTGGCACGCACACAATTACGATAGAAGCTTGTTGAATTATAGCTGGGTTTTTAGTAGCCGTTATTTTTATTTGAGGGAGATTGTTTTCTAAAAACTCTTCTTTAATTGGACTGATACCAGAATTTATATTAGTTATTTTACTATCGTCGTTATCTAAACCAAAAACCTCATAGCCCTTTAAGGCGCATTGTACCGCTAAAGGAAGTCCTACGTAGCCAAGACCGATAATACATACTTTTTCTTTATTTTTTTCCATAAAAATCATTCTAATTTAAACAATTATCGATTACTTAATAATAGTAGAACATTTTTTTTTAATGCACAAGGCAAATTAATTCCCAGTGAAGCCTTTTCTTTTCTTATCTTATCCAGTATAATTTTAATATATGATTATTGGAATAAACGCCTCTTTTTTGAGGAAACAAAACACTGGAATAGGACAAGTAACTGCTAATTTTTTGAAAAAATTAGCAGAAATGACAGATAATAAACTGCTAATTTCAAACAATAAATTAGAGTTTATTTTGTATTTAGAAGAAGATGTTAATTTGGAATTGCCTAATAATTTTAAAAAAAGAGTTTTTTTGCCGAAATATAAAAGGGATGACTTGATTCGCAAAATTTGGTGGGAGAAAATTATGCTACCACAAAAAATATCAATCGATAAATGCGATATCCTACTCAGCCTTTATCAAAGCCCGACCGTATTGGGCAGAAAAAATGATCAAAAAATACAACATTTGATGATTGTGCATGATATTATCCCGGAATTTTTTCCAGGCTATCTAAATAATTGGCGTAAGAAGTTTTATTGGAAATTGGTTAAAAATGGCATTCGAAATGCTGATGAAATAATTGCCGTTTCCAATCGAACCGAAAAAGACTTAATTGAATATCTTAAAATCAATTCAAAAAATATAACAGTTTCATATATAGACGTTGATCCGATATATAAAAAAACAGTTTCCCCAGAAGAAAATCAGCTTGTATTAGATAAATATGGCTTAAAAACTGGTTATATTTATTCCGGGGGTGGCTTGGAGATTCGTAAGAATGTCGAAGGAACAATCCGCGCTTATAAAGTGTTGCTGGATCAAAACAAAAATCGTTTCGATAAAATAAAAGAAATTCCAGATTTAGTAATATCAGGCAAATTAATGCCGGAATTAGCTCCATTGGTGACCGATGTTGAGGCATTGGTTGAATCAATGGATATTAAGAATAAAGTAAAAATTTTGGATTTTGTTCCACAATCTGATTTGCCGGCGTTATATAAAAATGCCAGCATGTTTATCTATCCATCTTTTTATGAAGGTTTTGGGATGCCAATATTAGAAGCAATGAATCAAGGAGTTCCCGTTATTACAGCAAAAACATCATCTTTATCAGAGGTGGGCGGAGACAGTGTTCTTTATTGTGATCCAGCAGATATTGAAAATATTGCCATGATAGCACGTAATATTTTAATTGATTTTGATTTACGTCAGGCATTATCAGAAAAAAGTAAAAAAAGGGGAGAACATTTTTCTTGGGATAATTTCGTCAATAAAATAATAAGTATTAGTAAGATTAATGAGGTAGAAAAATAAAAAAAGGGCACTGCGCGATTGCGCATACCCATTTTTTGGTTTCTTTTAGCTATATTTTCATGAAATAAGATTACAAATTATAGCTAAAACTGAACTAATTATTGTTATTTTGTGAAATATTTTCAAATATTCCACTTGGCCATATTTTAGGAAAAAAGGTCGTAATAAGAAATAATTGAAAATAATAGTTAAAGAAAAATATAAAACAAAGTTAATGTATTCATATTCAGTTTCCATTACTTTAAACTCCTTGGCAAAATTTTTTAAAAAACAACTTCCTTATATGATAACATATTTTAATAAAATAGTCAAATATGCGCAGTCTCAATCGCTTAAGATTTATTTGGTCTTAGTAAGTTTATTATTGGTTTTTTTTGGAATCGGATTTTCTAACGTTGGACTTTTACCCTTTAAAAAAATGGTGGATTTTGTGTTTTTTGTTGGATTAGTTTTTATTTTTGCTCTATATCGTCCTGGCTGGGCCTTTTTACTTTTTATAGTGATGATTCCATTGGAAAATATTAACTTAGCGCCAGAAAATATGGGTTTGGCTATTCGACCATATCAACTGCTTGCCGTCTTGATAATAGTCGCAATTTTAATTCGAGCTTTACGGAAGAAAAGTCCAGTTAGATTTATTAAAATGTTCTGGATTGATTGGATGTTAATGGTATTTGTTCTTTCCGGATTTATTAGCGCATTCTTTGCTTTGGAAAAAAACTTAGCTTTCAAGCAATCATTGGTAGCTGCTTCTTTGGTGATTATTTATTTTTTAGTTCGAGTTTTTGTGGATAATTTTTCTGATTTAAAAAAGATATTAACTTTTTTACTGAGTTCTTCAGTGGTTATTTTGACATATGGCATTTGGCAAAACCTGCGTTTCAGGAGTGGATTTAATAATTTTGAAGTTATGCCTGGGCGACCAAATTCCACTTTCACTGAAGCTGATTGGTTGGGTATTTTTTTAGTATTTATGATCGCAGTTGCATATTCGATGATTTATGGTTGTTTATGCAATTTAAAACAAAGTGAAAAAAAATATAACAGAATCAGAGAAGATCAGAAAGACGTGATTATGCTTAAGGTGATGAAATTTTTTGACAAATTAAAGGCAACCGCTATCTATGGATTTCTGGTTTTAATATTAATTGTTCTTATTATCAGTGTAGTTCGTAGCGCCTGGCTGGGCGCAGGAGTGGTAACAATTTTGTTTTTAGGACTTATTCTTAAAAATAAAAACTGGAAAATTAGCAATTGGAATTGGAAACAAGCTGGCTCGGTTGCATTTGGAATTTTATCGTCCATCTTAATTGCGTTAGGCATAATAAAATTTTTTACTCTGTCCTCGTTTGAACTTTTTAATCGCGCGCAAAGCACTGCTTCCGGTCTTGAGGAAATTACAATTGCTTGTCAACCAGGGTTTGAATCTGAATTGAAGCTGAATTATGGTAGTGTAATTTCGAACATTAATGAACTTTCAATATATGGGTGTCGGCACATAAATCTTGAAGAGGTACTAAAAGAAAAGGAAGAAGGCAAAAATATTTTGAAAATTTTTCATCCAGATCCGAATATTAAAATGCGTGAAAATATTTATAAAAAATCTTGGCACGAAATTAAGAAAAGTCCATTTTTGGGCATAGGTTGGGGAAATATTGGGGAAAAATTGGGAACAGATGAGCATGGATCATTACTTAATTCTAGTAATATCTTTTTGGAGGTTTGGCTGGGAGGCGGTTTATTGGGTATAATTGCGTGGACAATTCTTCTTGGTTATATTTTCTTTAGAGCCTTGGTTTATTTTTATCAAGGCAGTCAAGAAAGCAGGATAATTTCAGTTTTTGTGATATTGGGTTTTTTTGCGATATTTATTCCTAATCTTTTTAATGCGGGAATATTTTTGGGATTTTTGTGGGTGTATTTAGGAATTGCTGTTTCATTGTTAAGTAAAAAGGTTCAATAAAAATAAAAAGGATTAATTTTTTATAATAATTTAGCAAAATACCAAATGCGTATAGGAATCGATATTAGGCTTATTGGCAAAAATAGAACCGGGGATGAAGCGGTATTTTTCAATCTAACTAAAAATTTGGCCAGCCTTGATAATGCGAATGAATATTATCTTTTTACTGATGTTATTGATGAGAATGAATTAGCGGAAATTAAAGTAAGGCTGGATGTGGTTAAAAAAAATAAATTTAAAATTATATCTATCAAAACTAAGAATAAATTTCTCTGGAATTTTTGGAATCTGCCTTTATATTTACGTAAAAATCCGGTGGATGTTTATTTAACGCAATATATTACACCGTTTTTTGTATCAAAAAAAATTAAAATAATAACAATTATTCATGATATTTCCTTTAATTTTTTTCCTCAATTTATTAAAAAATCTGATATTTTTTTCTTAAGAATTTTATTGCCAATTAGTATTCGTCGAGCAGATAAAATTTTAGGAGTATCTAAATTTACTTTGAATGAAGTGGTTAAATATTATAAAGTACCGATTGAAAAAATGGATTTTTTTTATAATGCAATCAGTGAGGATTTTAAGAATCAGAACATTTCAGAAAAAAAATTGAAGAATGTTCAAGGAAAATATGCTTTACCAAAAAAATTCATCCTTTATTTAGGGACCTTGCAACCAAGAAAGAATATTCCTTTTTTGCTTGAAAGTTATGCCAGGAATAAAAATAAATTGAAAGACATAAAAATAGTTTTAGTTGGCAATAGAAATGCTCATAATTTTGATAATAATATCGATGAGGCAATAAAAAAATATGGACTGGAGAATCAGGTGATATTTCCTGGATTTGTTGATGAGCAAGATAAAGCAGCTATATATAAATTGGCTCAAATATTCGTTTTTCCTTCTTTTTATGAAGGATTTGGTATACCCGTTTTGGAGGCATTTTTTTCTGGCGTACCAGTTTTGGCTACAGATATACCTAGTTTAAAAGAAGTAGCCGAAAAAGGAGCTTTTTTTGTGGAGTTGGGAGATATTGATAAGTTTTCAAAAGCATTGTATGATATATGCATTAAAGAAAATTTAAGAAAAAACTTAATCAGCTCAGGAAAAGAAATCGCCGAGCTTTTTTCATGGGAAAAATCTGCGGCAAAAGTTCTCACTGTTTTTGAAAAAATTGTCAGATCGGAATCTAAAAATTAAAAATACAAAAAATCTAATTTAAAAAATATGAACAATTTTTCTACTAATTTCAAGGAGGTTAATATTGAAACAAAAATTAAAAAAAAGAAATGGATTAAGGTAACACTTATAATCTCGTTATTAATTCTTGTTGCAGGAATATTATTTTTTTGGAAAGCCGGAAATATTTTTAATAAAATATCAACCAGTGGAGGATTTTTTCAAAATATAGTAGGAGTTTTACCAGGCATCAATGATGAAGTAAAAGGCGAGAAAGAAGATCGAATAAATATTTTAGTTTTAGGAATGCGAGGAGAAAATGTTCCGGGGGGAGGATTATTGGCGGACACTATTATGGTTGTTAGTGTAAAGCCCAGGGAAAATAAAGCGGCCATGATGTCTATTCCTAGGGATTTTTATGTTAATAATCCAGCATTAGGAACAAAAAGCAAAATAAATGCTGTTTATGCTTATGCTGAACAAAATAAGGTAGGACAAGGAATTGAGGACATGAAAAAAGTTGTTGGCGATATTACGGGACTTCCTATCCACTACGGAACTGTTATTAATTTTAAAGGTTTTTCCGATTTGGTTGATGCCCTGGGCGGAATAGAGTTGACTTTAAATGAATCATTTTCTGAGCCGATGCAATTTAATGAAGCTCATGTGTGTGATCCCAACGTTTTTACTATTCCTACGGGAGAATATGAATATAAGAAAAATGAAAAAGGTAAGATTGTTGCTCAATATCCACTTTGTACTAATCCAAAAGTTGAATGCGGAGGATCGTTTAATTTGCCGGCTGGAAAGCAAGTTTTAAATGGGGAAAAAGCTCTTTGTTATGTACGTTCTCGAGTTACTTCAAGTGATTTTGATAGGGCTAGACGGCAACAATTAGTCATTCAAAAAATAAAAGAAAAGGCTTTGGCGATAGGAACGTTGACTGATTTTCAAAAAATAAACGATGTTATGGATAGTCTAGGAAACAATGCTCAAACTGATATGCAACTTTGGGAGATGAAAAGAATGCTTGAACTTTATAAAAGCATGGCAGATCCGCAAATTATTCAAAAAGTTTTAGAGAACTCGCCAGAAGGACTTTTGTATAATCCGCCAGCTGAGCTTTATGAAGGTGCTGGTTATATTTTACTGCCGATTGGCGATAATTACGACAAAATCAAAGCAATGGCAATAGACATATTCAACGTTAATGCTCAATCTAGTAGTCAAATAAGCCAATAAACTAAAAACGAGTAAATTTAAATGGAATTATCAATCATAATAACCAATTATCGCAATCCGGATCTACTTAAGGTGTGTTTAAAATTGGTTAAAGAAAATTTAAATGGCATTAGTCACGAGATTATCGTGGTAGATTCAGCTACAGAAGAAGATACTGAAATGATGATGAGAGAGGATTTTCCGGAAGTTGTTTTTTTTCCTTTTAAGAAAAATGTTGGGTTACAAATTTTGATTAAAAAAGGATTGGAGGAGAGTCAAGGAGATTTAATATTGCTTTTAAATGGCGATATCCTGATAACGCCTGGATCAATCAAGCAATTATGCGAATATATTCTCAATAATCCCAAGGTTGGAATGGTTGGTCCAAAATTACTTAATTTTAATGGCACTTTGCAATATTCTTGTTTTCGTTTTTATAAACCTTTGACAATAGTTTACCGTCGAACTTTTTTAGGTAAAACAGGTTTTGGAAAAAAACATTTAGACTGGTTCTTAATGAAAGATCAAGATCATGAAAAAATGTTAGAAGTTGACTGGTTAATGGGTTCAGCCCTTATTATATCTCGCGAAGCATTTAGAAAAGTCGGCGGTACGGACTTACGCTTTTTTATGTATATGGAAGATGTTGATTGGTGTAGGAGATTTTGGGAAAATGGTTATAAGGTTATTTATTATCCGAAAGTTGTTATGCACCATTATCATGGCAAAAGCAGTGGTAAAAAGGGGATGATTCATTCTTTGTTATTAAATAGATACACCTGGATACATATTTCCAGCGCAATTAAATATTTTTTAAAATATCGAAACAAGTCTTTACCTAGATAAATATTGATAAAAAAATAAATTATGTCAGAACAGGAATCAATAGTGCCAGAAAAAAAAATCAACATCATTAAGGACAAGTACCGAAATTTAATTTTTGCAACCCTATGCTTATTGGTTGCTTTTTATGTTGGTTTTCAACAAGGAAAAAAATCTTTGACCGGGAACTTGGATAAAGCAATTTCTTTAGATAACGCTGTTGTTAAAAATGAAAAAAGCAACCAAGAGGTGGATTTTTCCTTGTATTGGGAAGTGTGGAATTTATTAAAGGAAAAATATGTTGATACGGAAAAATTAGATGCTAATAAACTTCTTTTTGGCTCAATAAATGGAATGCTTCATGCAACTGGTGATGCATATACCTCCTTTTTAAACCCTGAAGAAAACAAACAATTCAATGAAGAGATTGAAGGAAGTTTTGAGGGAATTGGCGCTGAATTGGGAATGAAAAATGGTATTTTAACTGTCATTGCTCCACTAAAAGGAGCTCCGGCTGAAAAAGCTGGATTACGCTCAGGCGATAAGATTATTGGTATAGATGGTAAATCAGCGCAAGAAATGACTCTGGAAAACGCTGTCGATCAAATTCGTGGACCTAAAAACACAGAAGTGGTTTTGACTATTTTTCGAGAAGGTGAAAAAGATACTATAGAAATAAATGTTCAAAGAAATGTTATTGATGTTAAAAGTGTGGAATTAGAATTTAAGAATGATAGATTGGCTTATTTAAAAATAAGTCGATTTGGTGACGACACCACAATGGAATTTATCGCCGCTATCAACAAGGTTAGAAATAATAATTCTACAGGTTTAATACTGGACCTAAGAAATAATCCCGGCGGATATTTAGAAGGAGCTGTTGATATTGCCAGTAAGTTATTACCAAAAGGAAAGGTGGTTGTGATTGAAGAAAATGGCGATAAGTCTCGAGAAAATATTTATGCACACACTGGTGATGTAGCTAGCGACTTAGAAACCATCATACTGATTAATGAAGGAAGCGCTAGCGCGTCTGAAATATTAGCGGGGGCACTTAAAGAAAACAGAGGCAATGTAACATTGATTGGAAAAAAATCTTTTGGCAAAGGGTCGGTGCAGGAACTTATAAATCTTCCTCAAAAAACCGCAGTAAAAATTACAGTAGCACGCTGGCTGACTCCTAATGGTAACCAAATAAATGAAGAGGGGATATTGCCAGACATTGAAATAGATTTAACAAATGATGATTATGAAAATAATCGAGATCCTCAATTAGATAAAGCACTAGAAGTATTAAAAGAAAAAATTAAAAAATAATTTTGTAAATAAAATCCTTCAAGCATCATAAAAACGCTTCTTTTGTAGAAAGCGTTTTTATGATGGTATTATTTTTCTAATGGAAGGTTGTTGTCAAGCCATTTTTTGTAGCCACCTTCCAATATTAAAGATGGCAAGAAGCGAGCGTCGTATAATCTGACAGCTGCCTGAAAAGCTTCAGTTTCTAAGTTCGAATAGATAATTACATTTTTAGATGCAACTATTTCAGATCTTCTTTTTTCTATTTCAATTAGTGGAATATTGTAGGCGCCTGGTAAATGATCTTTTTTAAATTCTATTTCTTTACGAACATCAAGAATGAAAAACATTTTCTTTTGTTCCATACCTTCTTTAAGTTTTTCAGTTGAAATGTAGCCTACTTTAGATTGATCTTCAAAAAGTGTTGGATCGCCATAAACAATTGTTCGACCACCTTCAATTTTCCAAGATCCCAAATCATCTTCAATGAAAAAAATCTTATTTACACCTTTTTCTTGAAATTTAGCCACCATTTCATTTAATAAATCTGGGTCATTGTTGGTCGATGAAAATAAAAAAATCTCAGGCTTTAATTCTTGAGAATAAGACGTTATTTCTTTTAGAGTAATATATTGAGCATCAAGGATATGTTCATAGGTGTATTCTTCAAAAGTTCTAACATCAAAAATTTGAAGTTTTTCGCCATTTTTTATTTTTTCTAAAATAATTTCAGCAGTAAGAGTTTTATTTTTATTGGAATTTTTTTCCTCCAAAGAAATTGGCGTTTTCTGATAGTCGTTTTCTTTTTTAGGACGAAAAAAAGTAACAATGACTACTACGATTATTAGCAATAAACCAATAGTGATTGCGAGAATTTCTTTTTTATTTTTCATTTTTTTGTTAATTGAAATGATGGAAAAATTAAATCAAGCTGCTACCAATAAATTTTGGATAACCGTTAATAAAATCCTGGGCAGACATATTTTTTTTGCCCTCGGGCTGTATTTCTTCTAGAATGATTACGCCATTGGCGGTTAATACGCCAATGGATTCTCCGATTTCAAATATTTCTCCGGTTTCATAATGCAAGGCAGGATTTCTTTTTTGTAGTCTTATCTTAGATAATTTCAATCGCATGATAGTTTCGTTATTTTTCCAAAAAGTGAAAATTCCTGGCCAAGGATAAAGTGCGCGAAATTGATTATAAATTTCCTGAGCATCTTTTTCCCAGATAATTCTTCCATCTTCACGTTCAATTAATTGACATAGGGTTGCTTGGGTATTATCCTGGGCAATCGACTCTATTTTTCTTTCAATCCAAGCAGGGATAGTCATTAAAAGCGTTTGAATGCTTAAAATTGAAATTTTTTGAGAAAGTGTTTCGGCTGTATCGTTAGCATCTATTTGAATCTTTTTTTGCATCAAGATATCACCAGTATCCATGCCAGCATCCATTAACATGATAGTTGTGCCAGTTTCTTCTTCTCCGCAAAGTAGGGCATTTTGGATAGGGGATGGACCTCGAAATTTAGGCAATAATGAGGGATGGATATTAACACAACCAAATCCAGGGGTATCTAAAACTTTTTGGGGCAATAATTTGCCATAGGCAGCCACAATAACCAAGTCTGGTTTTAATTTTTTAAATTCACTTATAGCATCTTCATTGAATTTTTCAGGTTGAAAAAATGGAATATTTTTTTCCAGGGCAATTTTTTTTACTGGACTTTCATTTAATTCTTGCTTACGACCAATTTTTGCATCTGGCTTAGTAAAAACACCAACGATATTATAATCTTCTTTAATGAGCGCCTCTAATATATCCTTAGCAAAATCCGAGGTTCCCATGAAAATTGTCCTGATTTTAATATGCTTATTTGTTTCCATTTTTTTCAAGCAACCGATTAAGATTTATTTTTTAATTTTTTTAATTCGATCGATAATTAAAACTCCATCTAAGTGATCTATTTCATGTTGTAGTGCCCTAGCTAAAAGTCCATCGGCTTTCATTTTCCTGTCAATTCCATTTCTGTCAGTATATCTAACTTTAACCTCCTCTGGTCGAGAAATTTGAAAGAATTTTCCAGGAAAACTTAAACAGCCTTCTTCTAGAATAATTTTAATTTTAGATTTGGCGGTTATTTGAGGATTTATCAAGACGTGAGTTTTTTCATTTTCTTCAATCACGCAAAGCCTAAGTGATTTTCCGATTTGTGGTGCCGCTAAACCAACGCCATTGTTGGCGCGCATTGTTTCAAGCATTTCATCAATCAGAATCTGAAGTTCTTTATCTTGAGAGTCTTTTATCTTTTCAGTTTTTTTGCGGAGAATTTCATCTCCATATTTATGTATTTCTAAATTCATAATCACAATTAGTCTAATAGATTTTTGATAGTTTGTAAATTATTACTAACCGTTTTGAGCGTAAATTTTAGAATTAGGCTAGTAGATTTTATATTTTTATTATAAAATATGTTTATAAAATATCAGATTACATTCATATCATATCATAATACCTTATTTTAGCCAAAAATACAGCCACTATGACAAACTTAATTAAAAAAAAGATATTATTGTTACCTGGCACCGGACAGGGTGTAAATAATTATAAAAATTATAATGGCTTGGAAATATGGATGAATACGAAATTAGAGAACGAATCGCTAGACGCAGATTTTCTTATTGGACATAGCTTAGGCGCAAATTTTGCTCTCGCTTATAATCAAAATCCAAATTGTAAATTTATAATTATAAATCCCTTGATTTGTAAAAAAAGCTTTGCAAGACTTATTTTACGTTGGATGAAGTTTATGTTTTATGAAGGATTTGAAATAAAGAAAGCAGTACCGTTAAAATATTGGTTTTATGTTTTTAGGAAAATGCTTAATTTGATTAAAATAGACGTTCTTGATTCTATAAAAAAAATACCTAGGGATAATATATTTATAATCAGGGGTAAAAAAGATAACTTTTTTTGTGACAATGAAGCGGTTAAGATAATAAAAAAAAATAAATTTAAGTTACTCGAAGTAGAAGCTGGTCATGATTGGAATAAAAATATAGCAAAAACAGTTAAAGAAATAATTCAGGCGCAAATTATTTAGAGAGAAATAAGAAAAAGTTTGATTAATTTATCAAATAAAAATATAACCAAACAAAAAAATCTACATTATTATCAATAATGACAGGATTCAGAATATTAGCTAAAACAAGATATTTTTTGTTTATTAACTGAATATTCGGAAACGATATGCCAAGCTACCAAAATAACATAAGGCGCTCGGCACATCATCTTGCATTGCATATCTAGCCTCATAAAAAGGAATTCGACATAATTAATCCTCTGCTTTTCCAGTTATCACTTGACTGAGTTCTTTTTTGCGCTGAGTTAACACAAAACCACTCATTTTCAGGATATTGCTCGATTTCCTCACAAACGCAAATATTTATTTGTAAGTTTATTTCCTGAAAAGCATAAGTTAGATCTCTAACACAGCGCCACAAGTGGGGTTTTGCGGCAACAATCCATATTTCTGTTAAATTCTTATATTTAGCCCATTGAACAGCACATCTCGCTAATCGCAAGGTTGGTGGCGGATTACCAGATTGTTCTTCAATAAACTCCACTTCGATACCATCATCAATGCAGATATCAAGTTGGGTATATACCGGCACCCCAAGCTTACGCGCCTTTTGCGAAGTAATATTTGCAATTCGTCGGTTAGACAAAATTGTTTCCGGCGCCCCAAATGCAAACGACAATATTCCAGCCTTCAAAATACACCTCCTGATTATTGGTTGTAAAAAAACTTAGTTTAATCTTAAGGAAAAAACACTAAGAAGTGCATTGCAAAACTATGGACTTAAAGAAAAATTTTTATTTTTTCTTTTTTGAAACAGTTTTTGCTTTAATCGGATTTTTTTTAGATTTTTTTTGAACAACAGTTTTTTTGGGAGTCTTAATAATTTTTTCCAGACTGATGCTAACAAATCGGCGTCGAACTAATTTACCAGTATAATTTTTAACCATCTTGGTAGAGAATTGAACATAACCGTCGGTTAGGGCAAAAAGGGTATCGTCACCGCCTTGCATCACATTAATGCCAGGGTGGAATTTTGTGCCTCTTTGACGTATAATAATATTGCCAGCCGCCACTTTTTGATTACCAAATATTTTTACCCCCAAACGTTTCGAAATCGAATCTCGTCCTAATTGAGTTGACCCTCCAGCCTTACGATGTGCCATATTTTTAAAAAATTGTGTTAATTTTTAATTGTAAACAAAAACAATTGACAAACTAACCAAGTATAATTATAAAATAAAAGTAAGCTTCTCTTGAAAAAGTATTATGTCCATAACCACAATTTTTTCAAAAACAGCTTTGATTATTATAACAAAATAAGCTTTTATGTCAACTTCAGAGAAGCAATCAAAAAATCATTTACGAATAATGGAGTTTATGCGAAAAAATGAAGCTAAATTTGCCTTATTATTAGGTTTTTTATTGACTTCGGGCATTTCTTTTGGAGCAGGGATGTTAAATAGCCAAAAATGGCAATCATCAAAACCCCTGATAATTGAAAAACCGGTATTCATTCAATCTGATGTTAAAGAGGTTTCAGATAAGCCAAAAGAAATTTCAGATAATTATTTAAAGGATGACAAAAAAACAGTTTCATCTGAAAATTGCATGTATGTTGGCAGTAAAAATTCCACTAAATTTTATTTGTCTAACTGTTCTTGGGCTAAAAAAATCAAACCGGAAAATATCGTTTGTTTTACTAGTGCAAATATGGCGCTAGAACAGGGTCGAACTGAAAGTAAATGTAATTGATTTAAATATGGAAATTTAAAATTCATAAAATAATAATGAAAAATAAAATTACAGTCGCTGCAAAAGCGATAATCAGAAAAGGGGATCATTTTTTAATACTTCATCGCAGTGATGTGGAAGAAATCAATCCCCAAGGAGCCGATATTCCAGGTGGCAAAATTGAATTTGGCGAGAAAGTTGAGGAAGGTTTACATCGAGAAGTAATGGAAGAATCTAATTTAAAAATAGAAATAATTCGTCCTTTGCGCGCCTGGAGTTTTCTTAAAAATAAAAATGTGCAGATAATAGGAATAACCTATCTAGCGGAATACATTAGCGGCGAGTTGCAACTTAGCTGGGAACATTCCGCTTTTCGCTGGCTTTCTTTTGAGGAAGTTATGACGGGGGATTTTCCGGAATGGATGAAAAAAGATTTTCATCTTATATGAAAAATAAAAGATATAAAAAAATAATAAATGCTATAACATTAAAGGTGTCGCCATATAAAGTAAGATATTCGATATATTGCTATGCGGTTTTTTAAATGATAGATTTAAAGAAGTATAAAAAGTAAAATAATTTTAAATGGAAAAAGAAAATTTATTCGTAATTTCGCTCGGTGGGTCATTAATTGTGCCAGGGGAAATAGATTGGGAATTTGTTAAATCCTTCAAAGAACTTATTGAAGAATTTATCGCTGAAGGTAAAAGATTTATTATCGTAACAGGTGGCGGTCGATTGGCACGAAAATATATTGAGGCCGGAATTAAAATTGATGAAATACAAAATGAAGATAAGGATTGGCTGGGTATTCACGCTACGCGTCTTAATGCTCATTTTATTCGAACAATTTTTCGTAAATATGCTCACCCGACTATAAATAAGAATCCTTATGATCTAGAAGGATTCTTAAAGGCCAAGGAAGCTATTTTAGTTGCGGCCGGCTTTAAACCCGGCAATTCGACTGATTATATAGCAGTTTTGATTGGTAAACAGTTCGGCGCAAAAAAAATAGTCAACCTTTCCAATATAGATTATGTTTACGACCAAGATCCACGCAACAATGTGGATGTAAAAAAAATTGAAAATATCAGTTGGGTCGAATTTCAAAAATTAGTTGGAGAAGTTTGGGATCCTGGAGCTAATGTGCCATTTGATCCAGTGGCATCCAAATTAGCTGCTGAAGAAAAAATGGAAGTTGCTATAATAAATGGCCGGAATATTGCTAATTTAAAAAAATATTTTCAAGGTCAAAAATTTATCGGAACAGAAATAAAATAAATTTTTAATTGGACAATTGTCTAAAAACTGATATACTTGTAAAAAATAAAGTTCGTTCCTTAACGAAATCTTTGACAGAAAAGGATTTATACTATGGGAAAAAATGTAGATCAGCCATATCTTTTGGATCCTTATTCTCCATTAGCAGTTGAATTGTTTAAGGCACTTTCTGAAAAAATTGGCTTAATAGTTGATGGGAAATACTCTCAGGCAGATGCTGAGAACTTAGCCAAATTCCTTGGCATCGGCATCGTAGAAACCAAATAAAAAAAGATTGGAATAAAAAACGACTGGAGTTTCACGGAACCCCAGTCGTTTTTCTATTGCGTGTGCATATTTATTAATCAAAAATATTTAACGGTAACCAAATTAGAAAATTCGGCTTACCATCAGGGGTTGTTTCGTACCGTATGTTACCCCCCATTTTTTCCAACAAACATTTGACATGATAAAGACCGATGCCACTGCCCGGAACGTCTTGCGCATTTTCACGCTCACCCTTGTTGAATAGTTTATCCAAAAAATCAGTCGCTATCGGTTGACCCGAATTGTAAACATTAAAAGTGTAGCCACTTGAATCTTTTTCATAGCCGATGGCGATTGTGCATCCATGGCCACCATATTTAATAGCATTACTAATCAGATTATTAAAAACAATGCGTAATACTGAAAGTATGTTTTTTTGAAATCTGATTTTTCCAACTGGAATTGATCCTAGCGCATTATCAATGTGAATGTCATTTTTTTTAATCATTTCTTCGAAAATATCTATTAAGATATAATCCAAAACATCTAAACGCAAATCGCAATAATCATGACAGATCTCATCTTGTAAAAAATTAGAGCAAGCCGGTTCTTTAACAGCTTTTATCGTTTCCAATGCGTATTCTAAACGCGCCAGTATCGATTTTAATGTTTCATTAATACTAGCGTCCCTATAGTTAAAAACCCCTTGGATAACGCCATTTATAAAGATGGCGGAAATATGAAGCGCTTGGGCCATTTCATGCATGATAAAGGAGAGTATATCTTCAACTTCCTTCAATCTTTTTTCTAATTTTTGGTTTTTTTCTTTTTCCAGACGCAAATCATTTTTAACAACATGCAATTGTTTTTTTAATTCTTTAGTCTCTGACATGATATCCTCCACGAGTTGAAATAGGGATTGTCCGTTTATTTATAAAAGAACCGAGATTAAATCATGACATATAAATAAAAAATGTCAACATTCTCAAAAATTTTGAAAGTGCTACAATCAAAAAAAAGAAAGGATTATGCAAAAGCTCGTTTTTGACATAGAAACAATTGGAGAAGATTTTGAAACACTGGATGAAACCACTCAGGGTGTTTTAACGCGCTGGATTAAAAAAGAATCAACAACTGACAGTGAATATCAAAAATCTTTTTTTGATATGAAAAATAATCTTGGCTTTTCACCACTGACTGGTCAAATTGTGGCAATCGGGGTTTTTGATGTGGAAAAAAAGCGCGGAGCAGTATATTTTCAAGCCCCATCAGTTAAAATTGCTGAATTTGAAGAGGGTGGCATAAAATATAAACCAATGGGAGAAAAAGAAATGTTGGAAAGATTTTGGCGATTAACCGAAATCTATCAAGAATTTATTAGTTTTAATGGCAGGGCTTTTGATGTGCCATTTATAATGATTCGTAGCGCAATTTATGGCATTAAGCCTACTAAAAACTTAATCGGCAAAAGATATTTAACATCTCATGCTCGAACAGCACGACATGTTGATTTATTGGATCAATTGACCTTTTATGGAACAATTAGAAAAAAAGGTAATTTGCATCTTTGGTCACGGATTTTTGGCATTAAAAGTCCCAAGATAGGAGGAATAACCGGTGATGATGTCGGAAAGCTTTTTAAAGAAAAAAAATATTTAGATATTGCTCGTTATAATGCTGGTGACTTGCTAGCCACTAACGACCTTTATGAAAAATGGAATGAATATTTGAAAATTTAAAATATTTTTTTTATTTCTTTTTAACTGTTAAATTCTTTGATTCTTTATCCAAAACTTTAGCATCTTCGATAGTTTTTCTAGCGGAAAACGGAATAGTGGTTAAAACATTTTTCAGTGCAGTAGTATCTATTTTTAAAATTTCCTCCCATTTATTCAAAGGTTTTAGGATATCACAAACAATCTCTTTATCATATCTATAAGTTTTCCGCAGTGTTTGAGCGATAATGCCTTTTTCTCCAAAAACTCTCTCTACTCCTTCTTGCTCCATATATCGTTCAATTTTTTCCTGAAGTTTGGCCACCCTTAGTTTCTTTTCAGTTAATTCGTTTTTGGTTTCAATGTAATCCTCAATGGCTTGACTTATTTCGACATTGTCTATTTTTCTTGCTTCTTTGAATTTATGTCGCCAAGCTGGACAAATTTTTTGAAATCCACACCAATCACAAAGCGGGTTAACATTTGGAGGAAAATTACTTTTTTCAATTTCTCGAATAACTTCCAAAAAAAGTTTCTTGGTTTCATCCAATTGTTCTTTGGTTCGTGTAGAACTCAATTTAACTCCATGTTTTAAATAATAAAGACTGACAGTTATATTCTCAAGATTAATGATTTCTTTTGGATAACGCGCCAAAAAAGCGTTTAAATAAACAGATAATTGAAGATCATTATCCACTTTTTCCTGAGAAGGCATTTTTTTAGTAGTCTTATAGTCAATAATTTCAAACCCATTCTCTGTTTTATCTATGCGATCTATGATTCCAGAAATAACATGCGTATCTATATCAATTTGAAAACGACTCTCCAAATCTACAATATTATAATCAGCGGGATTATTTTTTTTATAATAATTTTGGATCATAGAAACGCCTAATGAAAAAGCGGCGCGATCCTCTAAATCATCTTCAAAAACTTCACTGTTCCAATTTTTAGAAAAATAATCCAATGCCTGTTCGATATTTGGCGAAATTAAAGCTGGCGTATGAATAAAATTCATCGTGGAGTGAATGAGCGTGCCAAAAACAGCCTCCTTGCTTTTGAGTTCCTTGATTTTGTCAACATTGGAATATTTATATTTTAATGGACAATTCTTAAAAGTATCTAAGGCTGAATAAGAAATACGCATAAATAAAAGTGCTAGATTATTAAGGCTTCTGATAAATTAATTGTATAGAAAGTATTTAAAAAAAGCAAAAACTAAAAATTTATTTTAATTAAAAATATTGACTGATAAATAAAAATATAATATTATTATAACATACTTATTTAGTAGGATATGCATTATGAGATTTTCAACCCGAGCTGAATATGGCTTAAAAGCAATGATAAATTTAGCCCATACGTTTCCTGGTCAAAAAAATATCAAGGAACTTTCTTCAGAAGAATTAATTCCGGCAAAATATTTAGAAAGATTGATGAATATTTTAAAGAAAAATGGCTTAGTTTTAAGCACAAAAGGGCAGGGGGGCGGCTACTCCTTGTCAAAAAAACCATCGCAAATAACCGCTGGCAGTGTTATTGAGACATTGGATGGTCCGATTGCTCCAATGAAGTGCTGTAATTCTAATTGTGCGATATCTAAAACCTGTAATTCCAATAGGATATGGATTGAGTTGGAAAAACAAATTAAAAAAACTTTACATAGTTATACGCTCAAGGATTTAATTGTTAAAAAATAAAATAATGAATAAGATATATTTAGATTATGCCGCTACAACCCCAGTGGACAAGGATGTTTTAGAAAAAATGTGGCCATATTTTTCCGACAATTTTGGCAATCCTATGTCAGTGCATAGTTTTGGACAAAAAAGTCTGGAAGCTCTTGATATCGCTCGAGAAGAAGTTGCTAAATTTTTAAACTGCTCACCAACGGAAATTATTTTTACTTCTGGCGCTACTGAGGCTAATAACTTAGCAATTAAAGGAGTTTTGCGCTCTCTTAGCGCTGTTCAAAAAAAATCTGGCAAAAAACCTCACATCATTACCACTGCTATCGAACATCATTGCGTTTTAGATTCTTGTAAATCCGTACAAAAAGATGGTTTGGCGGAAATTACTTTTCTTCCGGTAAATAAAAATGGAATAATCAAAATCGATGACCTGAAAAAGTCAATAAAACCAGAAACTATTTTCATTTCAGTTATGTACGTTAATAATGAAATAGGCACTGTTCAGCCAATTATTGAAATAGGTAAATTGATTGCTCAAATTAACGAAAAAAGGATTGAGCAAAAACTGCCAGCAATTGTTTTTCATACCGATGCAACACAAGCAACTAATTACTGGGATTGTGATGTAAAAAAACTTGGTGTTGATTTACTTTCATTTTCTGGGCATAAGATTTATGCACCTAAGGGAATTGGCGTATTATACATAAAAAATAGAACTACTATCAAAAGGATTTTAGATGGTGGTGATCAAGAATATAAATTAAGAGGTGGAACCCATAATTTAACCGGCGTTGTTGGATTAGGAGCGGCAGTTGCTTTTTTAAATAATCCAAAAAACAAAGAAAAAATAAAAAAATCAATAACTGAGCTTAGCGAGTATTTAATAAAACAAGTATTAACAAAAATTAAAGGCTCCTATCTCAATGGCTCGCAAGAGAAAAGAACTCCTAATATCATAAACTTTCGTTTTGATGATGTTGAAGGGGAGGGACTTCTCTTATCTTTGGATTTAGAAGGAATTGCTGTCTCTACGGGTTCAGCTTGCTCTTCAGGTGCGCTAGATCCCTCACACGTGCTTTTGGCACTTGGATTGAAACACGAGCAGGCTCATGGCAGTTTACGAGTTTCCTTGGGTAAATATACAACCAAGAAAGAAATAGATATTTTTATTGAAAAATTACAAAAAACTATTTTGAGATTACGCAAAATTTCGGGAAATGTTTTAGCCCAATTTAAATAATTTTATGCATAAATATTCAAAAAAAGTAATTGATCATTTCACTCGTCCGCGCAATCAAGGACTAATTAAAGATGCCGACGGAATTGGAATTGTTGGAAACCCGAAATGCGGAGATATCATGCGAATATATATCAAAGTATCTAAAAACAAAAAGGGTACAGAGATAATAAAAGATATTAAATTTGAAACATTGGGCTGCGGAGCGGCAATTTCGACTTCATCTATGGCAACTGAGCTAGCCAAAGGAAAAACACTGCAAGAAGCGTTGAAAATAACCAATCAATCAGTAGCTGATGAATTAGGAGGACTACCTTCGATTAAGTTGCATTGTTCAAATTTGGCTGCCGATGCGCTTAGAAAGGCTATTGAGAATTATGAGAATAAAAAAATAAATTTATAATAATTTTAATTATAGAATAAATATTATTAATGAAAGGAAGGGTGATTGTTATCTGCAATTCATAATGTCGCACAATGTAGATTATGCGACATTGATATCAAAATAATCCCTTAGTTAAGGCAAAATATTTTATATATTCTCCTATAATTGCCATAATAATTATTAAATATCCCATCAATTAAACATCCTCTGGCACATATCGATTGGCATTAGCATACATCCATGCCCACTAACGTCGTCCAAATCAACACAAAAAAATCAGAAATGTTTAATATGTATTATATATAGTATATATTAAGTATCTCACTAAACTTAAAATTTCTTATTGATATCATAATCTGTTTAATTTAATAAATTACAATATTGTTCAATCACTTATCTTAACTTTTCAGTATTCAACAAATCAATACAATAAAAAAAATATTTACAACACTTAATTCAGATTTTCAACAAATCCAATTTTGTCAGTATCAATTAATCCCCAGCAAGGTTATCGATAATATTTTTTTATGTCGCACAACCTTGTGTATGTAATTTTATTAAAAGTATGGTAACTTTACTTATATAAGATCATTTGATCTATATAGGTAGTTGTTTTAGTTCCCATAGCGCCTACCAATGTTCGCGAAGTGTCTAAGAATATATTTGCTCCAAAATAAGGATCGTGTACTACGTACCTCCCCTTTTTGTCTTTATTATGAATAACCACATAATGACCGCCTTTACCCCCTTTTTTGCCGATATAAACAATTACTGGATTATTTTTTTCAATTTCTTTATTGATAACTGACCAGTTTATATTCCCATGAGATGATCCATTAGCAGAAAGACTAATTCCTTTCCAAGAATTTGGCCAAGCAATAAGATCCCATTGGAAATATTGATCTTTTTCAGCTAATGATTTTGGCGTTATAGAACTTCCTTGATAAGTAAATACCATGGCAACTGAAGAAACGGCACAACCGTAATCTTTTAAAAGGCTTTTAGAATTACCGATTTTAACGTTACCCCATCTTGAATCACGCTGAGAATAATACCAAGACAAAGAAGCATGGTATTTATTATCCGGCTTATCAAAATCATCCACCAAAAGACCACTGGTTGCATATAATTCATCCAGATTAAGCAATTCTAATTTCTGTTGTTCTATTTTTTCCAATAATTTTTGATACTTAACTTCTTCACCTTGTGTTTGACTGAGTAATACCGTTTTCTGATCACGATTAGTTTCCAGGTAAGAATTTTTTTCATTCAAATCCAAATGTAATGTAGTTAATTCATTGCGATTTTTTTCCAACTCAATTTTTTCATTCTCTATTTTTTGTTTTAAAGCCTTTACCGACCCCAATAAATCCTTGATTTTAGAGCTAGTTTGAACCAATTGATCTTTTTCTGACATAAAAGGCTCCAGGTTTTCATTGGTTAAAAACACCGCCAGAACATTTTGTTTTTGATATTCATAAAAAAGCTTAAGCAGATTTCCTAAAAGTTTTTTTTGAGAAAGTATAGTTTCTTCCTTATCGCGTATTTCATTTTGCTTACGATAAATTTGACTGTTTAAATCACCAATCTTTTTTTTGTTTATTTCTATCTCTGTTTCAACCTTGAATATGTTAGCATTCATTAGAGATATTTGATTATTTAGAGATTCTTGTTGTTTTTGCTTAACTTCAATTATTTCACGATATTTTTGAGCTTTTTCTTCAAGTTCTTCTAATTTTTCCTGAGTTTCGATGGTTTCAGCTAAAGAAAAATTCCCGATTGAAACAAAGCCAATCAGAATTGCTAAAAAAATTATTATAAAAATATTTTTTTTGTTTTTTGACATTTTAGACGTTTCTTATTTTAAATAAGATTTAAAGCCTCCCTTATTCTTTCTAAGGCAACTTCCCTGCCAATAACCCATGCTACGTCCGAAGGCGATGGCGATTTCGATTCGCCAGTTAGGGCTACTCGCAAAGGCCAGAGAAATTCTCCACGATTTTCACCAGCAGCTTCAAGTAAGGTTTTATTTAAATTATCTCGCTGCCAATCACTTTGATTAAAAGCTTTTAAGATGGTCTCCGCTTTCTCTAGGGCAACTTGAGTCTTTTTTTTGTCAGCATCTTTCCAAATTAATAATTCGGCTTCATAGGAAAGAATCTTGGTGAAAAAAAATTTATTCTCTTGACCAACATCAGAAAGTTTCAGTAATCTTTCTTGCTCAATTGCTAATACTTTTTTTATATATTCAGGAGATTTGCATATTGGAGCTGATTGCAAGAAAAATTCTTTTTTTTCTAAAAATGGAAATATTTTTTCAAAAAGTTCTTCCAACGACATTTTTTTTATATACTGAGAATTAATCCAATCTAATTTTTTTAAATCAAAAATCGCTCCGGCTTTGTGTACTTTGGAAATTTCAAATTCACTAACAAGCTCCTCCAGGGAGAATATTTCCTGAACCTTACCGTTGCCCGGATTCCAGCCCAAAAGTGCAATAAAATTTATTAAAGCTTCTTTTAGATAACCTTTTTTAATATAATCATCAACAGCCACGTCCCCTTGCCTCTTAGAAAGTTTCTTTTTTTCTGTGCTTAAAAGAAGTGGCAAATGAGCAAAAAATGGAATTTTCCAGCCAAGGGACTGATAGAGCAATATATGTTTTGGCGTGCTGGGTAGCCATTCTTCCGCTCGAATAACATGAGTTATGCCCATTAAATGATCGTCGACAATATTAGCTAAATGGTAGGTTGGAAATCCATCAGACTTTATTAATACCTGATCATCAATAGTATTGGTTTCAAAAGAAATTTTGCCACGAATCAAATCCTGGAAAATAATTTTTTCATCTCGAGGAACTTTCAAGCGGATAGTATAAGGACATTTTTTCTTAAGATTTTGATTGATTTGATCAGCGCTTAAATTAATCAAGCAGTGTCGATCATACATGGGTGCTTTTTTATTAGCTATTTGTTGGGTTTTCATTTCCGTTAAACGTTCCGGTTCACAAAAACAATAATAAGCCTTTTTATCAGCGACTAATTGTTGAGCGTATTTTTGATATATATTCAATCTTTCTGATTGAATATATGGCCCATATTCACCAACTTCGATAATCTCAGGATAATCTTTAGACTCTTCAAATTTAATATTTGAAAATTGAGATTTAAATTTTTCACTAAAAACTCCCTCATTCCAATTTAAACCTGCCCATTGCAATGAGTGAATCAATTCTTCGGATGACCCAGTTACAAATCTTTTTCGATCAGTGTCCTCAAGGCGCAAAATCATAACACCATTGCTTTTTTTAGCAAAAAGATAGTTATATAATGCGGTCCGAAGCCCCCCAACGTGCAATGACCCAGTTGGCGAAGGAGCAAAACGAACACGTACGATTGGATTTTTTTCTAAATTCATATTATATATTTTTCTGATTTAATAAAATTTTAACAGGAAATATTATTATTGCATTAAGTATTCTTTTTAACCGAATGAGTTTGCCTTGCGGTTGAAACAACAATCGCCAAAACCACTCTAATCCAATTTTGCGTACAAACAAAGGCGCTCTAATAATTTTTCCCGTCATAAAATCAAAAGCCCCTCCGACTCCCATAGCTAATCTTATCTTAGCATTTTTTTGAGAATTTATAAATATTTCCTGTGAAGGTGCCCCAAAATTACAAAGTAAAATTGAGTCATCATTAATTTGCGGGAAATCATTAAAGCTTCCAGGATCAACATCCAAACCCTCAATACACAATTTAAAAGACCTTTCTAATAAAGAATGTTTAATTTCTGAAAAATTACTTAAACCGTATTTATTTATAGCTAAAAACACCTTTAAATTTTTGCCTTCAGCCATCTTTAGTATGTCATAAATTAAGTCAGATCCGGCTAAACGGTGGCGTAAAAATTTTCCATAACGAAGAAATGCCCACCAAATACCAATTCCATCAGCCACGTTTAAATTGCATTTGTTTAATATGTCTCTAAACTGCTGATTTCGTTGTGCCTGCAAAACAAATTCCGGATTAATGGTGGCTATTTGATGAAATTTTTCTTCTTCCAAGAAGTTTTTTATTTTACAAAAAATTTCTTTTTCTGTTAAATTATCAATCCGAACTCCCAATATTTTCATCTATATTTTTTAATTTTAAGTAAAAGTTTCTTAATAATGTTTTATCAAATTAAAGAACAAGTTTCAATAACGTGATAATCCTGACCGCCTTCTTGACCAGCGTTTTCCATTATCAAGACATCGTTTACGGAAATAGAAACTTGAAATGCTTCTTTTATCACTGGAATTTCCGGCACTGTTTCCCATTGAGTTTTCCTTATTCTTCCCAGTATTATATGCGGTTTAAATTGTTTTTTACCACTTTGAAAAATATTCAGACTTTTTTCGATTAACTCATAAAGATTTTTTAGATCTTCATTGGATTCTCCGGAAAACTGAATTGTTTGTGGACTTTGAATATTTGGACTTAATTCTATCTTATTGAAATCCATCTCAAAAGAATTAACTTGAGAAACAGTTTTTGAAACTTTTTGACAAATATCCGGCAATACGCTTTCATCAACGTAACCCAAAAAAAGCAAAGTGATATGCAAATTTTCCGGTCGAATCCATTTTACCGGCAAATCATGCCATTTCTGAATTTTTTCAGTCAATCTTTTCCTAAGTCTGTCCGGCAAACCAATTTCTATGAATATTTTTCTTTTTTGCATTTTATTACAATTGCTCCTAAGAACAAAAATTATTATTTCAAATTATCCCCATTCTAACAAATAACCTTCTTTTATTCAAGGATTTTATAAAAATTGAAGAGCCGACCGATTTGTTTAACCGGTCGGCTCCAAGCTACTTTCATCGCGATTTAACATCGATCACGATGATGATAATAATGATCATGACAATAACTGCCACGATCAGGGTTAATGCTAAAAATTTTTGACAAATAAACAAGTAAGACACTAGGGCTAACAATAGCCCAAACAAAATCACCAACAATGGAATAACGAAATCAAACATGTCCATATCCGAGAAAAATTTTCCTAAGTATTTATTCATGAAAAAATATCCTTTCCCTTAGAATAAATTTTGTTAAAAAGTACCAAAGCATTAAATGATAGCATTTATTTTACATTTTGTCAATATATTATTATCAAATTCTAATCTGAATTGCAATTTACCTTTAAACAAAAGAACATCTCGCAGTAAGGTATAATAGTTACGCTACATAACTAATTAATATCACAAACGAGATGTCCCACACACAGCTTAACTTAAAACAGCGTTTTCAGCTAGAAACCCTGCTTGACGTAGGTTGGCTCCAAAAAAGTATCGCCTATCATATCGGTGTTAACCCATCGACCATCAGCAGAGAACTTTCATTGTTTGGAGCAGGTACATATGATGCGCGAAGCGCGCACAGCCAAGCAACTAAAAGAAGAAAGGCGGGCAAAAGAAAATCCAAAGTGCTTTTGGTTAATGAAAAAGTTCATGACTACGTGGAAGAAAAATTAAAGGAAGATTGGTCGCCCGAACAAATATCCGGCAGAGGAAAAACCGAATGTCCCAGCATGGTGTGCCATGAAACAATTTATGAATTTATCTATAAAGAAAAACTGGAATGGAAAAAATATTTGAGACAAAAGAAAGGAAAATATCGCAGGAGGCACGGAACCAAGGAGCGTGAAAAAAAGCGTGAGGACGCTAAAAAACAGCGCATAGACACTAGACCTGAAGTTATTGAGAAAAGAGAGCGCATAGGAGATTATGAGGGAGACACGATTGTTGGTGGTGAAAAAACAACGGGGATACTCACGCATGTTGAGAGAAAAAGCGGGTATCTGATTGCGAACCTTTTTTTAAAAAAGAATGCGATTCTGATCAAGGAAAAAACTATTGAAAGTTTTTTGAAAATACCGGACAATAAAAAATTCTCTATCACTTATGATAATGGAGTTGAGTTTTCCGAGTATGAGCTTATTGGAAGAAAAATCAAGATGACAATATATTTCGCTTATCCGTATCACAGTTGGGAACGAGGCACAAATGAAAATACAAATGGACTTTTAAGACAATACTTCCCAAAAAAGATGATGTTTGCTAAGCTTACGCAAAAGGATGTGGATGTTGCAGTGAAAAGCATCAATAACCGTCCGAGAAAACGACTTAGCTATTTAACTCCCTACGAGATATTTGTAGAGGGTAAAATTGCAACTCAAGCTAGAATGTAGGATTGATTGAATATCTATGCTAAAATTATCGAATGTCCAGTGAAAAAAAAATCATTATTGATGTAATACCTTTAGCCAGAATCCCTCTTTCCCGGGCGCAGTTTTTTTCTTATGTCCACAATCAGGAAATACCCGCCGGATCATTGGTTAATATTCCCCTTTTTTCTCGATCCATACAAGGAATAGTTTTAGGCTCTCGTACCGATTTTGAACGTTTAGGAAATTTTCAATTAAAAAAAATTATTTCGGTTGTAATGGAAAACTTTCTAACCGAAAAACAATTACAACTATCTCAATTTATTTCTGATTATTATGTTTCTCCTTTGGGCGTTTCTCTGAGGCACTTTATTCCAAAAATTGTAAAAATGCGAATAGGAATTAAAGACTGTGAATCAAAAAATAAAAACGGGAGTGTGAAATTAACGGTATTTCAAGAGAAAGCAGTCCAGACAATAATAAATCCCGCAGAATTTGGGATTTTAAATTCAAAATTTTTATTATATGGTCCCGCATCTGCCGGTAAAACAGAAGTTTATCTTGAAACAATTTCACGAATTAAAAAACAAAATCCAAAAGCCCAGTTCCTGATTTTACTTCCGGAATTAACTTTAACGCCACAGGCATTGGAACGATATAGTGAAAAATTTCCCATCGAGGAAATTGCGATTTTAAACAGCAAAGTATCAAAAGGACAACTATATTCATCCTGGGAAAAAATAAAATCTGGTCAAGCAAAAATTATTATTGGCACGCGACTGGCTGTTTTTGCTCCGTTTAAAGATCTTGAACTTATTATCATAGACGAAGAACAAGATATTTCATTTAAGCAATGGGACATGAATCCCCGCTATGATGCACGCATTGTGGCTGAAAAATTAGCAGAAATTTTTACCGCAAAATTAATTTTTGGCAGTGCCACTCCTCGCGTCGAAACTTTTTACAAAGCCCAACAAAAAGAATATGTCTTATTAGAATTACCTAAATTAATTTTACCTGCCAGTAAATATAGCCCATCGGGGATTACTAAGATAGAGGTGATTGATATGCGCCAGGAAAAATGGACTAGTTTTGACGGAAAAAAGAAAGCTAACTATTCATTTCTTTCAATTTCTTTGCAAAATGAAATTTCTTATGCGCTTAAAAATAAATTACAGACGATTCTTTTTATAAACCATCAAGGCATGAGCTCTTTTTCAACTTGCATGAAATGTAAAAATGTTCTTATTTGTCCAAAATGCGAACGAGCTTTAATTTATGATAAAAACAAAGGATACAAATGTCTTCATTGCAAGCATAAAAACGATTTATTTCCCCAGTGCAAAAAATGTGGGAGTTTAGAATTTAAAAATATTGGCATCGGAACTCACTCCGTTGAAAGAGAAATATATAAATTTTTTCCACAGGCAATTACAGCGACAATTGACGCAACTTCTTCAAAAAAACCAGGTTATAAACAAAAATTATATCAAGATTTTGCTCGAGGAAAAATAGATATACTAATCGGAACACAAATGATAACCAAAAACTGGGACTTTACCAACATTGGCTTAGTTGGAATAATCGCTGCCGACAGCCTTTTTTCTATGCCTGATTTTCTCACGGACGAACAAGCTTTTTCACATATTATGCAAGCGATTGGTCGTACCGGACGAATCAATGCAAGGTTTCCCGGAACAGCAATTATTCAAACATTTGATCCATCAAAAACAGCTATTCAAATCGCCGCCAAAATGGATTATTCTGCTTTTTATGAAAAAACAATCAAACAACGAGAAGATTTATCTTATCCTCCTTTTGCAAAATTAATTAAGATTACTTGTCGACATTCCAATATTGAAAAAGTTGAAAAAGAAAGTCAAAAAATTCTAAAAGAACTAGAGGTTGCTACTATGAAAATTTCACCTAAACCTAAGCTAATCGGACCGCTTACTCCCCTCGTGGCGACGATTCGTGGAAAAAAGAAAAAACAAATTATTATTAAATTATTCAAAAAAAGAGAAATTGCTCAAGAAATTCAAAAAATTTTGGAAAAACTTTCAACTGATTGGATAATCGATATTGATCCAATTCAAATTACCTGAATATACAATTTTCTTTTTACTTGACAAATTGTGTTTTTGGGTGTATAATTGAAGCATAAAAGTGAGTATGTTCTTTAAAAAGACTTTTCCGCCGTGGAAACGTCTTTTATTGTTTTTTTGGCAAAAACAGGAGAAAGGAGTTCACTCATGTTAATAGCATTATTGTCTCCAAAAAAAACAAAAGGGGTGGATCAAAAAATACCCCCCCGCAATCTCGGGGAAGAGTATTTGAGGAGGTATTTCATGGGATGCATGAATCCCGAAGACATACCAGTGCACTGGCAACATTTAGTTGCCGTCACCGTCGAGGAAAGGGGAAAATAATGAAAGAAGGACAGCTCTAAAGACCCGCAGCTTTGTATCATCAAGCCGCGGGTCTTTTACATATAGGTTTAGTTTGTTGATTTGTTTTTATTATTTTTCCGTTCTTTGGCAGACTTTATAAATTCGAGAAAAAGCGGGTGTGATTTGAGCGGGGTGGATTTGAATTCCGGATGAAATTGCGCAGCTAAAAAAAACGGATGAACAGCTCTGGGCAATTCCACAATTTCCATTAATTTACCATCTTTGGATTTACCGGAAAAAACTAAGCCGGCTTTTTCAATTTTTTCAATATATTTAGGATTAACTTCCCAACGGTGTCGATGTCGTTCAAAAATTTTTGCTGCCCCATAGGCTTTATTAGCTATACTACCTTTTTGTAATATTGCTTCATAAGCACCTAGGCGCATGGAAGCGCCATAATTATGATCTTCCAATTTCTTTTTTTGTTCCGGCATAATATCAATAACCGGATTTTTAGTCTGACGATTTATTTCGGTAGTATTAGCATCTTTTAGCCCCAAAACGTTTCTGGCATATTCCACTACAGCCAATTGCATGCCATAACAAAGACCGAAATAAGGAATTTTATTCAAACGACAAAACTCAATGGCTTTAATTTTGCCCTCTATTCCCCTAGCCCCAAAACCTCCCGGCACCAACACTGCGTCATATTCTAACAATGATTCAATTTTATGCGGTTCTTTTTCAAAAGCCTCGCTATTTATCCAATCAATTTCCGCCTTAACTCCGTTGGCATAACTAGCATGTTTTATTGCTTCAATAACACTGATATAAGCATCACCTAGGACAAAATCTCCGGTACCGAAATATTTCCCCACTACTCCGATTCTTACTCTTTCTTTGACTGATTTTACTTTTTCCATTAAATCCTGCCATGGTTTTAAATTAGATTTGCGCATTTTCAAACCAAATTTTTTCAAAATTAATCGACTCAAATCATCTCTCTCATAATTAATTGGGACTTGATAAACACTGTCTATGTCAGGAGCTGAAATTACATATTCTTCGGAAATATTACAAAACATGGAAAGTTTTTCTTTTCTTTTCTTATCTAAAAATGTTTCACTGCGAGCAATAATAATGTCCGGTTGGATGCCTGCCCCATTGAGCGTTCGCACTGCGTATTGAGTCGGCTTGGTTTTCATTTCGCCTACTTTACTAGGAATTGGCAAATAACTAACCAGCACAAACATAACATCATTAGGTTTTTTAATTTTCAACATTCTAGCCGCCTCTAAAAAAAGGATATTTTGATATTCACCTACTGTTCCGCCAATTTCAATTAATGTTATATCTGATTTTGCTCTATTGGAGGCTTTTTCAATTCGATCAATAACCTCCAGGGGAATATGCGGAACAACCTCAACGCATTTTCCCTGATATTCCAAGTTTCTTTCTTTACTGATGACTGATTGATATACACTGCCAGTCGTCATGTAATTAGCACTAGGCAAAGTAATTTCCATGAAACGCTCATAATTTCCCATATCCTGATCACATTCATAACCATCATCTAAAACAAAAACTTCTCCGTGTTCCGTTGGATTCATGGTGCCAGCATCCACGTTTATATATGGATCTATTTTTATAGCTGTTGTATTATATCCTCTAGCTTTTAAAATCGCACCTATTGATGAGGTTGTTATGCCCTTCCCTACGCCACTCATCACCCCACCCATAACAAAAATGTACTTTCGATTATCCATAATTTTGACGCTATGTTAATTATGTTTAAAAACTACTAATAACTTTTAATTGCAGACAAAAAGTCGCTTCAATGCGACCCCCTCTTTTATATTCAAAACTTAAGTTTCAATTATTTTAATTTATTGCGCCTGAATATCGATAAATATCTTAGAGCTTACCCCTAGATCAAAATTAACTCTGGCTTCAGCTTTACCTAAATTTCTTTTTGGTTCAAATTCAATATTTTTTCCCGATATTTCAAAATTTTCTTTCTTTAAAATTAGCGCGACATCCTTGCTGTTAATTGATCCAAAAAGTTTACCATCTTTAGCTTTAGTTTTAATGATAAACGTCTTCCCTTCCAAAATAGTGGCTATTTTTTTTAATTCTGTTCTTTTCTTTTCAATCTCTTCTTTTCTTTTTATTTCCAGTTGTTGAACTTTTTCAATTTGAACAGACGTGGCGGCAACCGCCAATCCCCTGGCTAATAAAAAATTTCTAGCATAACCATCAGAAACATCTTTTATTTCACCTTTTTTTCCAATTTTTTTTACATCGCTTAAAAATATTATCTTCATATTCTTTATTTATCACTTTTACTCTCTATTATACAGTCTTTTTTAAATTTATCAAATAATAATCAGCTTTTCATCTTTTTTTCTTTTATGAATACATATAAAAACAATGCCTGAGATAATATTGCCTTAAGAATATCAGGATCATCAAAAACTTGAGTGGCTACCTTTTTTTTAATGATAAGCAAAGCTGTCACACTCCCAATATTTTCAGGAGAAACAGCTATTATGAATTCTTCTGTTTCGAAATATTTTTTATTTTTCTTTAAACATTGCAATCCAGTTAATTCGAAATGCAAATTATTTTTACTAGAAATCACTAATAATTCTTGTTGGGATTTTTCTTCTAAAAAAACCAGACGGTACTTGTCTGATTTAGTTAGAATTCCAATTGAAGACATTATATAGCTAAACACTTCCTTGCCATTTCCAATCGGCATTTTCAACCAAGCCGGCAAACCCAGTGAAATATTCTTAAATATTTCTAATTTTCTGTTAGCTTCTCCGATAAAAGAATATGATCCGGTCAAGTCCTTAGACATGCGACTGGCCGCCTCTTGAGCCTTGGCTCGATCCTTGCGATCACTGGTAAGCTGTCGATCTTTTATTAAATAAAAAATAAAACCTAAACCACCCAAAAATAAAATTGACAATTCTTCCAATATTTTTTCTTCAAAAACAAAAAAGTCTCCTTTAATAATATCAGGAACGAACACCATCGTCACAAATATGACCAAATATATCCAATACATTCTAATTTTTGATTTATCGGTTTATTTTCCAAATCAAATCTCATTTTTATAAAGCTCTTTTATGTATTGCCCCAACTCATTTTTCAAATTTTTATCTTCAACAGCATAAGCCAAGATGGCTTTTAGATAATTTAATGGATCCCCGGTCGTCAACCACTGACCATCTGTCAATTGCTTTACTTCAACTATGCCTCCTTTGTCAACATAAGTCTTGAAAGCATCTGTCATCCAGAGCTCATTACCTTTACCTAAAGGCGTATTTTTTAGGATATCGACTATTTCCTGATTTACAATCATTCGACCAAAAACAGCCAGACGGGATGGCGCTTCTTCAATAGAGGGTTTTTCAATGATATCTTCCATTATATTAGTTCCTTCCTTTATTTTAACCACTCCGTATCGATTCACCATTTCCAAGGGAACCTCTTGCACTGAAATCATAGCATTGCCACTTTTTTCAAAATCATCCAACATCTGTTTAGTAAAAGAAACTTTAGACTTGACTAAATCATCTCCGTAAACAAAAACGAACGGCTCATTAATAACCAAGCTGGACGCGGAAATAACCGGAGTGCCATTTCCATAAGGACCCTTTTGGCGAACATGAATAAAATTTGCCATTTCAGCAATTTGCTCGATTTCATCAGCATAAGCATCTTTACCGTTTTTTCGTAAATCAGATTCCAAAGCGCTACTATGATCAAAATGATCCTCCAGTGGTTTTTTATCCCAACGAGTAACGAAAATAATATCTTCAATTCCTGCTTCAACCAACTCTTCAACCACCAATTGAATTATTGGCTTATTAACTATTGGCAACATTTCTTTTGGCATGGCTTTAGTTGCCGGCAATAATCTAGTTCCTGATCCAGCTACTGCAATAATGGCTTTTTTAATTTTTTTCATAAGTTTAACCTTTTAGGATTAAATAAATTTTTTATGATAATTTTTTCTTAGTTCTTATTTTTAACTCTTCATTAAATTCTATTATAGCCGCCTCCAGTATTGGATGAAAATTTCGACTGATACCTTTTTTCTTGACAATCAAACTAGCTTCCAAAAGAGAATCCGGAGTGCCGGCATCCAACCATTCTCCATTAAACAAAGTCACTTCTAATTTATTTTTTTCCAAATAAGCGCGATTAACATCGGTAATTTCTATTTCGCCACGTTCTGAGGGTTTAATTTGTTTAGCTATTTCCACACACTGGCTATCATAAAGATAAAGTCCGGTTACGGCATAATCACTAATCCATTCCTTGGGTTTTTCTACAATTTCAATAACTTTATTTTGTTCATTGAATCTTACCACTCCAAATCTTTCCGGATCAGCAACTTTTTTGGCAAATATATGACCTCCCTCATTAAATTTTTGAATTTCTTTGGAAAAATCATCTTCAAAAATATTATCCCCTAAAATAAGGGCGACGTTATCATTGCCAATATGATTTTCTCCCAATGTTAATGCTTCCGCTAAACCACGTGGGGTTGATTGAACCTCAAAAGTAATATGGATATCATGCTTTTTTAAAAGAGAACCGAGCAGATTTAAAAATTGTCCACTATGTTCAGGGGCTACGATAACCAAAATCTCATTAATTCCCGCCTTTATCAAAGTATTGAGAGGATAGAAAATCATTTGCCTGTCATATACTGGCAAAAGTTGCTTAGAAGTAGTGGCCGTCATGGGAAAAAGTCGGGTTGCAGTTCCACCTGCTAAAATAATGCCCTTCATTTTCTTTTTTGTTGATTTATTTTTTTCCATAAACTATCTATTTTTTATTAAAAATGAATTCAATATCTCAAATTATATTTTTGGATATATTGGATATTGTCTGCAAAACTTAATAACTTCTTTTTTAATCTCGGCTAATTTTTTTATATTATCATAATTGCATATTATCCCATCAATCCAGTTGGCAATTTTTTTAACTTCTTTTTCTTTCATGCCCCGGCTAGTAATCGCCTGGACTCCGATGCGAATACCGCTGGGATCCATAGGAGAACGCAAATCATCGGGAATCATATTTTTATTAACAGTAATACCCGCCTTGTCTAAAGCGCACTCCGCTTGCTTGCCGGTAATTCCTTTGCTAGTCACAACATCTACCAAAATCATATGATAATCCGTGCCACCAAACATTATATGATATCCCAATTTACGCAATTCATTTTCCAATACCTTAGCGTTTTTTATAACTTGCTTGGCATAAGACCGAAAAGATGGCTTGAGAGCTTCACCAAAAGCCACTGCTTTAGCAGCTACATTGTTCATGTGCGGTCCACCCTGAAATCCAGGAAAAACTGATTTATCAATCATTTTAGCAAATTCAGATTTACACATAATCATACCGCCGCGAGGACCACGCAAAGTCTTGTGAGTTGTCGTTGTGACAATATCAAAATATGGCATCGGATTTGGCAAAGCCTTGCCTGCAATAAGCCCGGCAATATGAGCGATATCAAACATGGAAACAGCTCCTACTTTTTTGGCGATCTTTTGAAATTTTTCATAATCTAGTTTTCTGGTATACGCAGAAAAACCCGCCAAAATTAACTTCGGTCTATATTTCAACGCCATTTTTTCCAATTCCTGATAATCAATCAAGCCGTTTTTGTCGGTCTTGTATCGAACAAAATTATAAATTTGCGCCGAAAGAGTAACTGGGTGACCATGAGTCAAGTGTCCGCCATGCGAAAGATCCATTCCCAAAATCGTATCCCCTGGTTTTAAAACAGCGTTATAAGCAATCATATTGGCCGGCGCTCCAGAATGTGGCTGAACATTAACATGCTCTGCTCCAAAAAGCTTTTTTGCTCTTTCAATTGCCAAATTTTCTATAACATCGGTATATTCTTGACCGCCATAATATCTCTTATTGGGATAACCTTCTGAATATTTATTAGTAAAAACTGTACCCAAAGCCTCCAAGACTCCTTTGGAAACATAATTTTCCGAAGCAATTAATTCCATTCCGTCTTGTTGACGCTTAATTTCATTGGAAACAGCCGTAAATATTTTCAAATCATGTTTTTTTAAGTTTTCGTAAGCCACAATTTTTCAGTTATAGATTTAATTTTTAAGATCTATTTTTTAAATATTCCCTCAATGCTAGTTTCCAACTTCTCATGGGATTAAGCTTGGTGTTAATCAAAGTTGAAACATATGGCCTTTTGGCTGGTCGCGGAAATTCATCAGAATCCACTGGCACAACCTTAGCTTTTATCTTAGCCTGCCTATATAATTCTAAGACACCTTCATGCCATGTGCAAGCCCCGCTGTTAAAAACATGATAAATTCCGTAAGGTTTCTCAGACTCGATAATTTCTTTGGTTTTTTTCGCCAAGTCGGGTGCATAAGTAAAACAGCTTGTTTCTTCATCAACCACCTTCACTTCAGTTTTGCTCTTTTGGGCTTTTTTTCCAATCTCCAACATTACATCAAAAAAGCTTTTTTTAGCCCCTTCGGCTTTAGCCGGTTTTCCGAATAATTTTGACAAACGAATAATATAATATCTATCACCAAATTTTTGAACACTGTTTTCTCCCATCAGCTTAGTTTTTCCATATTTTTGAATTGGCTCGGGCACATCATTTTCACGAAATCCTAACTCTGGTATAAATCCTTCGTGTAAACTGCATGATCCGCATGATCCACTACATCCTGCCGGCTCTGGAAAATCAGGCATTCCAGAAAAAACATAATCGGTTGAATAATGTACGAGGGTCGCATCTATTTTTTTAACGATTTTTGCCAAATATCCGGGTGCGTCGCTATTTAAACTTTTTGCTTTCATATATTCATTTTTGTCTTTTTCACAAACATCCACCGCATTATAAGAAGCGGCATTTAAAACTATACTGGGTGATAATTTCAAAACTTTTTCTTCAATTTCATTTTTATTAGTGATATCAATTTCTTTTTGATCCCAAGCTGTCACTGCAAAATCTTTATCAGCCTTAAAAATTTTGACTAATTCTTGCCCAAGCATTCCTTTTGAGCCTATAATTAAAACTTTTTTCATATATTTAACTACTTTTAGTATATTAATTTGCTTATATCCCGATTATAGCGAAAGGTATTGATGTCTCAGGAATCCTTTTTATTTTTTCACTCTTATTATTTTTAACTTTATATCACTTTTATCTAAATAATCAAAATATTCTGAACCAAGTTTCTTGTAAGGCAATGAGACGAATTTTTTGAAATTTATTTTTTATAAAAGCTCTGTAAAAATTTATTTATTCAAAATGTTATCATTAATATATTTCCTAACTTTCAGTTGTTCTCTAAAGCTGTTCTCCAGCTCCAAACTGACATATTTCGGCAAATATTTCAGATACTTTTTCATATAATCCACATCTTTCATTTTGAAAAGTTTGTGCCAATCGCGTCCACCCCTATTAAATAATCTTGTCCAACTCAATGTGCCTTTTATGGCAGATACGTGGCAACACCCTATTTCATAATTATTCATTAAATCCATAACCTTTGCATAAGAAGAAGATTTTTTAATCCTAGTATTTTCCAAATGGGAAAAATCAACACAAAGTCCTCCGCATTTGTCCAAATATTCACTATTTATTTCATGAAAACGATTTTCAATAAATATCATTCCTAAATATTGGACGAAAGGATTTTTTGAATAAGCCTCAAAGTGTTGCTCATGAATATTAAAAACTTTTGTATTATATTTTTTTATAAACATTTCCAATTCCCATTTTTCCATATCATTTCGAAGATGAACATGCGGAATTTGCAAGCCGTCTATTTTTTCAAGAAGATCATATAATTCTTTTCTTTGTTCTATCTTGAGAAACGTTGGAAAAAGAGCAATCTTTTTAATATCAAATTTATTCATTTCCTCAACCTTCCCCCTCCAATCGGATCCAGGAGTGGTGGTTAATCCTAAAAGTATTTCCTGACTTTTATTTTCCATATTGCCGCTGATAATAATCTTTGTATTTCCCGCTTTTTATATTCTTCCACCAATTTTCGTTTTCCCTGAACCATTGAATTGTCTTTTTGATTCCGTCTTCAAAAGAAACCTCCGGTTGCCAACCAAGTTCATTTTTTATTTTAGAAAAATCAACTGCATATCTTCGATCATGACCCTTGCGATCTTCCACGTATTGAATTTTATCCTCCCCCAGATCCATAAGTGTCAAAATTTTCTTAGCAATTTCAATATTTGGTTTTTCGCTTTTACCTCCAACACAATATGTTTCACCGATTTTTCCCTGGTGAATAATCAAATCAATTGCCTTGCAATGATCCTCGACATAAAGCCAATCTCGAATTTGCATGCCGTCACCATAAATAGGAATATTTTTCCCTTCCATAAGATTAGTAATAATAAGCGGGATCAATTTTTCTGGAAAATGGTATGGGCCATAATTATTAGAGCAATTGGAAATAGTTATTGGCAATCCATAGGTATGAAAATAAGCGCGCACCAAATGATCTGAAGACGCCTTGGAGGCACTATAAGGACTTCTGGGGTCATAGGCTGTGATTTCGCTAAATGGAGCATCTTGAGCTCCTAATGAACCAAAAACCTCATCTGTGGAGACATGATGAAAACGTTTATTCCCTGCCTTTCTGGCCGCTTCGAGCAAAGTATGCGTTCCTATCACATTTGTACGCATAAAAGCCACTGAATCCAAAATTGAGCGGTCTACGTGCGATTCAGCAGCAAAATGAACTATAATATCCGATTTTTTGACTAATTCATCCATCAAAGAGGCATCACAAATATCACCTTTAACAAATTGATAGGTTGAATTATTTTCTAAATTTTGCAGATTTTCCAAATTACCGGCATAAGTCAATGCGTCTAAATTAATAATTGAATAATCCGGATACTTACCCAAAATATAATGAATAAAATTTGATCCGATAAATCCCGCTCCGCCAGTAATCAATAATCGCATATTGTTTTAAACATGAATTAGATTAATTAAGATCCCTAAAAAAAGGATGGTTTTTATCTTTTTCTGAAAGTATCGGATTTTCGATGGGCCAATATATTTTCAAATCTGGATCATTCCAAATTATACCCCCTTCGCTTTGCGGGGCATAAAAATTATCGCATTTATATTGAAATTCGGTATAATCTTCTAATGTGCAAAAACCATGTGCAAAACCCCTCGGCACAAAAAGCATCCAACAGTTTTTATCGGAAAGTTCAAATCCCTCCCATTTTCCATAAGTCGATGAATCCGGTCGCAAATCAACAATAACGTCATAAACCGCTCCCTTGGTTACTCGCACTAATTTTGCCTGCGCATCGACTCCTTTTTGAAAATGTAAACCACGCAAGACACCCTTGGTAACCGACATTGAATGATTGTCTTGGACAAAGTTAGCGGTTATCCCAACAGCTGTTAACTTTTGTTGGGAATAAGTTTCCATAAAAAAACCTCTCTCATCTTCAAAAATTTTAGGCTTTATGATATAAGCGCCTTCTAGGTTGGTTTTCTCTATTTCCATAATATTTGACAAAAAATTTAATATGCCTATCGCTTCTTTAAATTTTACAACAACCCCCTGCAAAAAGCAAAAGCATCCTTTCAAAAGGACGCTTTTAAAAAAACCATCAAATTTTTATTGTTTTTAACTATAATCCGCCTTTCAATAAATTATTCAACCGAGATTTCAGTTCTTCTTCCGTTGGCTCATTTTTTTTCATTTCGACAAAATTTGGCGATTGTTTTTCCGTCAGTTCACTTTCGATTGATTTGCCAAAAAAAATAGTTTCATCGGCGACTGGCAAATTGGCCGGCACAGAAAAATCTTTGGCGTGATTTGAAACAATTTCTGAAAAATCTGAAGATAATGTTTTTTCATCAAAAAATACTTTTTCTTCTTCCAGCGTTAAAGCTTCTTTTAATGGAAAATCATCGATTGATTTTTCAATCGTTTCAGTTTCTGTACTTGGTGTCATTTTCTTTTGACCAAATCTTTCTTTTAAATCTGCCAAGGGACTTTTTGTAAAGCGACTTTTTTGCAAAACTTTTATTTTTTCTTTCTGATCAAAAATAAAATTTAAAATTACAGCCAACAAAAAACCAATCAAAATTGACAGGAAAGCCCAGCTAAAAGAATTTTTCAAAACTAAACCAGTCAATGGTCCATCAATTATCATTATTCCCAAGTCATTTTTCACGTCATATGCCTGACTGGTTACCTCAAAAAGATTAGTGGCAATTTTTTGCGCTAAAATTTCCGATTGCGCCGAATTTTTAGCAAACACCCCCAATTCAATGATTGTTCCGGACGCAAAGTGTTTGCGAGAAACTTCCAATTGCTTATTCCAGAAATTTTTTCTTTCCCCTGAATTTTTTTCCGCCACACTATCCTTTATCTGAGGATTAAATTTCAATAAACGATCATAGAAAGAAAGCGTTTGAGAAAAATCTATCACATTTTGCACCACATCCTCGGTTTGCAAAACTGTTGATTCACTTCGCGGAATAATCAAAATTTCCAAAGTTGTTTTATATTCTCGAAAAAAACTGATCAAAAATAAAAAAATTGCCACCGACAAAACCATTCCGATAACCAAAACGCGCCCTTTCAATCCAAAAGGTAACCGCAAATTTCGTTCTTTTATTTTAATAAAAATGTTTTCCATAAAAATGTTTTTTCATTGACGTGTTAATGTAACAAAACCAACAGTTTTTGTCAAGCAAAATAACTGAAAAAATAAATAAAATATCAATTAACCCTACGATTTTTGTCAAATAAAAAAACAGTGAAAATCACTGTTTGGTTTTGGGCAGTGTCTTCGTTTGAAGAACACTGCCCCCTCAATTTCTATAAACTACACTCCCATTTTTCATTATGGGAGATTTTTTTTAAATTTACGGTTAGGGTTTTGTTGTTAAGTTTGCTTCTTGTATCTTGTGTAACCCGCCTACCTAAATGTTTTACGTAAATCAATGGTCGGCTAACGCACAACCATAGGATCGCTAACGCGCATCCTAATTTTTTTCTGTCCGCTAACGCAAGACAGATAAGGACCGCTAACGCGCATCCCGAGTTTTGAACTCTGGGAGTCCGGTTTGAGTTTCCTCATTCCGGACTCCCAGTTGCAACTTAGCTGATGATCAGGTTGCTATTCGCGAGTTCCCTAGCGATAACAACTTGTTGATTTGCATCAGGATGGATGTTGTTGTTATCCAGATAGGCCTCAACAATCTTAGCCACCTGGGTTTTACATTCGGAAATCCGACGGACTGGGTAGGTTTCGCTACTTCCGGGCAGAACCTTGAGTCCGTAAAACTTTCCGTCACGCCAGGTAGCTTTGAAGGTAACCTTCTTGCCACTGACGTTTTCCATTACGACCGGATCCTCAAGCGCATGGCGCTCTAGAACTTCGTCGGCCGTTTTCCCCGGAACTTCATCGACCTTGCGATCGACTTGGTCCAGCTTCTCATCGACGGTTTTCATCACCGCGAGAAGTTGGCTATTATTTCTGCTGTCGCGCAATACGACAGCCAGACTAATCACCATAACGACCAGGATCGCCATTACCACCCAAAGAGTGGTTTGAATTGGCGATTTGATCTCCTCAATAGCCTGCTTGGCCGACGTTTTGTCGGCCTGCAGTACCTCGATTGCGGTCTTGCTGGCCTGCAGAGCGCTGCTATTGATCTCAAGCCGCTCGACAGTTTCTTTCTCCTTCGCCTTTTGATCGGCAATGAAGGAGTTGAAACTATCTCCGAGCCTGGTCAGGGAACCATTCTTGCCGTTAATAGCTCGGTAGTTTGCTGTTGCCTGCTTCTTGAGGGCAGCCACCTCAGCCGAAGTGGCTGGGATAACGGCCGGCGTGGAGCAGTTTGCTTTGTATGCAGCTCCCATCGGCGGAACGGGTTCCGCGGCCAAAGCCTGCGTCAAAGACGCAAGCACGAACATCATCACCACAACGATAAGTTTTTTCATGTTTCCTCCAGAATTGTTTGAGAAGTGGGTTTCGCGAGAAACCCACTTCTGGCGATTGATGTTAATGTTTCATATCAGTTTGTTCAGTGGGCATCGTGCCATCCCCGGTTTCACCCAAACGTTTTTCCTGAGCGAACGAGATCTGCTGTTCACGCCCATCCCGTTCCCTGATTGCCAGGGAGCAGTTGTAGCGAGCCCAGTAGACAAGGTCCTGCGCCCCTTTCAGGTCGCGAGTCCTCGTCTTACGATCACCCTCGACTCCTTCCAGAAAATTCTTTTCCGACCGCCAATATGCATAGATAGCGCAGTCGAGATATTTCCTGTCTTTGGTGCAGTACCAGAGATCCATGTTGGCATCCCCAATCTGCTTCCAAAGAAGTTCGTTATTCAAGCATTCGTTCGGGCAATGTTTCGTGCCCTCTTCAAGTTGCCTGATACGTTCCAAGAAAGGAATCGGATCGCACGACTCAGGCTCGGGAGCCGGAACCGGCGGAGGGGTAATTTGAACAACCGGCGGTTCTACTTTTTTGGCACACAAGGAGCCATTAAGCAGACACTCCGGATTTTCCACACGCAGCATAACAAATGCTGCGCCTGGACGCCCAAATTCAGTATTTTTTCCGGCAGAATAGCCGGCGCCGGCAGCAACGCTTTGACCATTGGTAAAGCATTTGCTGATCCAGCTCAGGAGACCGCCCGCCGAGAACTCGAAGCCCTCGGGAACAAAGTATCCCTGAAAAAACTGGTCAACAGGAATTATCACGTTCGCCCCTAACCTGGCCGCGTCTTCATAGGCGCGAACCTGGAAATGGGGTGGGAGAACAGGATGTTTTTTGTCGAGATTAGAATTGTACATCCAGAGCCCGACCATGTTCTCATCAGTCACCTGAGAAAGAACAGGCACCACTCCTTCTTGGTTCAGAAAATGCACCGCCTCATTGTTTCCAAGAGGCGCGAATTTCTGTCCAACGATCGGCGACGGGATAATTTTATCATTGATATCATCCCACTCCTCTGCGCCCTCTGTTTCCCCCATGACCGAAATCATGGTTTCAAACTTCTTCCGGTCAATCTTGCACGTCCACCTCACAGCCGTTTGCAGACTGAAAGCGGTGTCCAAGTGCCCATATTCATTCATGGGTGTTTGAGCCGATTCAGCCCCGCGAAAAATTGCCGCTGGCAGTTCCCCAATTGAGCGACTATTATCAATAGTCGTAATAGCGGAAGTTGCCAATGAACTGTTTTTTGAATTCAACGCATTGCTATTGCTGTTAGTGTTGTTATTCTCATTGCTGTTAGTGTTGTTATTCTCATTGCTGTTAGTGTTATTATTCTCATTGCTGTTAGTGTTGGCGCTATTGTTTTTCAGCGAATTTTCACCATTAACCCTAATGCTGATATCGCCAATATCTTCGGCGAATACATTAGTTGTGGAAAAAATAATAAACCCCACCACCACCATTGCCATCTTTCTCATAAAATCCTTCCTTTCCCAAATAGATTGAGTTGCTGTGTATATAAACTAATTCAATTGTCAAAAAACAAAACCTATATTTTAACGACGTTTTTTGGAAAAACCGCAAAGCGCCGATTTAAACATATGTTATAAATTTAACTGTTAATTCTAGCAGAAAAAAGTCATTTTGTCAATAGTATGACTATTTTTGGCTCAAAAAAAGCGTAAATCCGAGATACTATTTTTAGACTTACGCTTTTTTATTTTTTTGATTTTTAGTGCCAAGATTATTTACCTCTTTCAAAATAATACACAACTGAAACTGTTATTTCACGAGCTCAGCTTTTATAATCGCTCTTTTAAAAGTTGTTCCGATCGGCCAACAAGTCGTCAGTGTCATGGTTGAATTTTCCGTTTCAGCGAAAATCCTTTCATCATCAGGATAGGCCACAAACTTTTCCGTAACTACATATTTATATGAAATAGCCCTGCCATTTTTCTGAACAGTCCTAACTATAACCACATCACCTTTTTCCAAATCATTGAGGTTTTTGAAAATATGATTATAATCACCTTTTGCCCAGATATAATTACTTGAGTGTCCGGAAACTATCATATTTCCATTTTGACCAGGAGTAGCCGTACGAGCAAAATGCGCAATTCCGTTTTCCAAATCTTTTAGCATTTCCCTATCATCCTCTGTCTTTGACCAAACCATTGGAACCTTAACTCCAATCTTTTCAATCTCAACTCCAACCATAAGCATCAAGTCTCCTTTATCATCTGGATCATATCCATTTCTAATTTCCGCGCTATCGGAATAACTATCGCTATCCGTATCGGGATTGTTTGGATCAGTCAAATGAATATATTCCAAATAATTTGAAAGTCCATCTTCATCAGTGTCCAAATTAGCAATGTCATCACCTGTCGTAAGACCATTAACTTGAGCCCACTCCTTAAAAGCAACTGACTTCACTTCACTGATGCCCAATCCATTTTCACTAAAAACCGGGCTTGCTAAATTTGAAGTCGATTTAGAATTTTTTATTAAGCCTAAGTCAAGGTTTATTATCCAAAATATAAAAAAGAAAATTGCTGAAAAAAGGCCGACGAAAATGACGACCTTTTTCAGCTGATATTTATATTTTGCCAATAATTTAAACATTTGTCTTATATCAATCCTTGCCAATTAAATAAAATATTTCCTAGTAACCGCATAAGTAGCAATCAAAGACAACATCGCCATTTCAGTTAAAACAATTGCAGCACTTCCGGTAGCTGGTAATTTTCGATATATCTTCTTACCATCTTTATCGTAATAATAGTGACGATGTTTTTTATCACTATCATAATCCACATCCACATCCACCTCACTTTCAGAAGTAGAACTTGAATCAGTTGAAGATGTTGAATTTGAATTAGTGTCTGATGTTGAATTTGAATTAGTGTCTGATGTTGAATTCGAATCGGTAGTTGTAGAAGAATTGAAGCTACTAGTGTCACTAATAGTTCCAGTTATTGATGATATATTACCATTATTCTCAGATGAAGAGTCCGAAGTTATATCCAAAATATTATCATTAACATTACTATTAGAATTTGAATTAGTATTAACATTACTATTAGAATTTGAATTATCATTAACATTTAAATTGTCATTTGTATTATCACTGGTACTCGTAACCTCATTATCACTATCAACATCAATACTAATATCGGCTTTTGTGGTTTTTAGACCTCCGGCAAAAATAAAAACTATTATCGCCAAAATAACACTTTTTTTCATCATATCTTTTTTCTTATAAATTAATTAATGGTGATTTATTGTTTGGAACGTTTTAGATTAGCACAGAATGTAATTTTTGTCAAACAAAAAAATTCCCGGCAACTAAACCGAGAATTTTGTAAGATTTGTATTAGAATTTCATATTCAAAATTACAACCTATAACTGCGCTGGGATTTTCAATTCCTTGCTGTCCCTAAAAATCATCAATTCTATTTTATCGCCTTTTTTGTATTGGTTTATGACATTGGATAATGGATTTGAAAGATCTATTTCCTTGTCATTAACAGTCATTATTATATCACCTATTTCAAGTCCCGCCTTTTGAGCAGGAGATCCATCTATTGTGGCTAGAGCTGAAACGCCAGATGGAGAAAAAATAAGCGCACCCTTCTCTTTTTGAATATTATGCAACAAGGAATATTCCTTGGTTATAGAAATATAATAAGCGCCAAAAAAAGGACTCCTGTCTAATTCGCCATTAAGTACTTTATCTAAAGATTTTTTAACCGCATTGGATGGGATTTGAAAAAAAACATCTTTATTGTCAATGGAAACCTTGCCAATAATTCCAACTAAGCTCCCGCCATAACTAATAACTGGTCCACCTAAATAATTTTGCTGGTTATCAAAATCCGTTTCAAACACGCCTTCTAATTTTTCGGAATAAGCTACTGTCTTGCCACTTAAATTAAAAGATTTATTGATATTACTCAACAATCCAGCTGAATAACGATTTTGATATTCACTGAAAGAATTACCAATTGAAACCAATTTTTTGCCAGGCTTGAAATCTTCCGAATTGGCAAAATCAATCGATGGCAAATTATTAGCCTCTATTTTTAAATAAGCCAAATTGGTAAATTCATCTATACCTACCAATTTTGCGTCATATTTTTCATTGTTATACAACAAAACTGCGTAAGTCGAATCTTTTTCTAAGATAGCGTTTCGATAGGTAATAATAAAGCCATCGCCAGTAGCTAAAATTCCCGCACCGCTGATGCCAATTTGACTTGTCGTAGTTGGAATAGAAATTACGCTAACCACTGCTGTTGAAGCGCGTGAAGCTATTTGATTAACAGAATCGTCTTCTTTGACTGTAACTTGTTCGGTTTTGTTGATAATTGTTATATTTTCGGAAGCATCCTTAAAAAAAGGAAACTTGCCAAGAAAAGAATTTTCACTCAAACGCGGAAAAAAATAACGATCCATATACACTCCTCCAAATCCGCCAATGATAAAAATTATTACCAAAAAAAATGCCCCTAAAGATATTATTTTGAATTTTTTTTCTTTATTTTCCATATCAATATTAATGAATAAAACATTTAAAAAAATTAAACCACTGGCAACCATTTAGAACTCACCAAAACAATGGTAGCAAGAATACCAAAAAAAACAATATCAGTTACCATTCTCTTTTTTGACACAATTTTCAAAAAATAGCAACTAGCCAAATCCCAAACCAGATAATAAAAAATCAACATTACCACTCCAGTAGTCAGATAACCAAATGGCCAAAAACTTAATACCCAAGAAATTTCCGCCATTGAAAGTCCGATAATTAGGCTATATAACCAGACTTCTTGATTATTTTCTCCCAATAGCCTGAGGTATTGATAGGTAATTAAAATTGTTGGAATCAAAAACATGAGCATGGCAAACCAAAGCGAGATTGAAAAGTTTAGATATATTCCATAAGCTGCCGCATAAAAGATAAAAATTACCGCCATAGCTACTGCCGCGATTATTCCTCGCGCCGTCTGATCTTTCTGGCAATACCTTAACCGATACAATCCTAGTAAACAAAAATAATATATAATTGCAGACAACAGCACAAAAACAAATCTTTTTTTATCCGAATCAATGAAAAACAACAAGCTAATCGATGAAAGACCCATAGTGGCTGGAATCGGCAACATATTCCATCTTTTGCCAATTTTTAAAGCCACTGCTGACACCAAAAAAACCCAAACTAAGACCGCTAACAGCAAAAAGAAGAAATTACCAGAAACTAAGACTGATAACCAATCGGCAACCTCCTTTTTGGAAATAATTCGCAAAGCGACAAAGAAAAATAAACTATAAACAAAAACACGAAAATGAAAAAACATAATGTAACTTCCTTTGATTACTTGACGGATTAATTATTTGGAAAATTCAATCTTGCCGTTTTTAATCGAAACCTTCACCTTATCACCTTCTATTATTTTACCCTCTATTATGCTTAAAGCCAAATCATCCAAAATTTCATTTTGAATAGCCCGCTTAAGCGGTCTAGCGCCATAAAGTGGATCATAGCCTCTTAATGAAAGATATGCTTTTACTTCGGCTTGAAATTTAAGCAAGATATTCTTTTTTTCCAATCTTTTTTGAACATTGCGTAACTGTAAATCCACTATTTTTTCCAATTCCTTTTTTCCTAATGGATGAAAAATAATTATTTCATCAATTCGATTTAAAAATTCCGGCTTAAAATTTTCCCTTAAACTTGCCATGACTTTGGAACGCATTTCCTTTTCTCCCAAGGCATTTTCTTCACGCTCTCCCTCAAAGCCAACTGTTTTGGCTCGATAAATAATATCTGAACCAACATTGGAAGTCATAATAATTATAGAATTTTTAAAATTAACTACTCGCCCCTTAGCATCAGTTAGTCGACCATCATCCATTATTTGCAATAATATATTAAAAACTTGCGGATGAGCTTTTTCTATTTCATCGAATAAAATCACACTATAGGGATGTCGCCGAATAAGTTCAGTCAATTGCCCTCCTTCTTCATAACCGACATATCCCGGAGGAGAACCAATTAATTTGGCAGTAGAATGAGATTCCATATACTCACTCATATCCAAACGAATCATTGAACGAGGGTCATTAAAGAGAAACTCAGCTAAAGTTTTAGCCAATTCCGTTTTGCCTACTCCAGTCGGTCCCAAAAAAATAAATGAACCGATCGGTCGACCTTCTTCAGCAATACCGGCGCGCGACCTGCGAATGGCATTAGAAATGATAGCAATAGATTCATTTTGTCCGATAACTTTTTTTGCCAATTCCTTTTCCATCTCTACTAATTTTTCCATCTCTCCTTGCAACATTTTCAATAACGGTATCCCTGTCCAGCGTGAAACCACCCTGGCAATATCTTCCTGAGTTATTTCTTCCTTGAGAATAGAATTTTCTTTTTGAATTTTATTTAATTTTTTAGATTCCGCTTCAATCTTTTTTTCCAATTCCGGAATCTGACCATAGCGTATTTCCGCTACTCGATCCAATTGACCTTTTCTTTCTGCCAATTCTGCTTCTGATTTTAACTTATCAATTTCTTTTTTATGATCCCGACTTTGGGAAATAAGATCTTTTTCAATTCGCCATTGCAAAATTAAAGAATTAGATTTTTCCTTCAATTCCGATAATTCCTTATTTATTTGCATTATTTTTTTGCGGGTATCTTTTGATTTTTCTCTTTGCAAAGCCTTCTTTTCAATTTCCAATCGACGAATATTTCTTTCCAGCTGATCTATTTCTGTTGGCATTGAGTCTATTTCTATCCTACGGGCTGAAGCAGCCTCATCAATCAAATCAACTGCTTTATCTGGCAAAAATCTATCTGCAATATAGCGTTGCGAAAGAGTAACTGCTGACAAAATTGCCTCATCCGTTATCTTAACTCCGTGATGAAGTTCGTACTTTTCTTTTATTCCCCTTAGCATAGCTATTGTATCTTCAATTGAAGGCTCACTGACATAAACCGGCTGAAAACGACGTTCTAGAGCAGCATCTTTTTCAATATATTTTTGATATTCTTTGGTAGTTGTCGCGCCAATAGTTCGCAATTTTCCTCTAGCTAAAGCTGGCTTGAGCATATTAGAGGCATCCAGTGATCCCTCGGTAGCGCCAGCTCCCACTAATGTATGCAATTCATCAATAAATAAAATATATCTGCCAGCGGCTCTTTCTGTTTCCTTTAGAATGGCCTTGAGACGATCTTCAAATTCTCCCCGGAATTTAGCACCTGCTAATAAAGCTCCTAAATCCAATGATACTATTTCTTTATTTTTTAAATTTTCCGGCACATCTCCAGCGGCAATCCTTTGTGCCAGACCCTCCACAATTGCAGTTTTTCCTGTTCCTGCCTCTCCAATAAGAACTGGGTTATTTTTGGTTCGTCGACTTAAAACTTGCATAACTCGCCTAATTTCTTCATCACGTCCAATTACTGGATCAATTTTATCATTTCTAGCTAATTCAGTTAAATTTATCGTATATTTTTCAATTACTTGAAATTTTCCCTCCGGTTCTGGCGAATCAACTTTTTGCGCCCCCCTAACTTGGGAAATTATTTTCAAAGCTTGGTCATATTCCACTCCAAATCCTTCCAAAAATTTTTTAGCTATAGAATTAAATGCCAATAAAGCCAACAATAAGTGCTCCGTGGAAACAAAATCGTCTCCAATTTTTTTCATTTCATTTTCCGACTGTTCCAATATCTGGACTAAAACGGGAGTTACAAAAATATGCCCAATACCACCGCTAGAGGCCTTGGGATAATTATTGATTTCTTTCAAAGAGTCAGTCTTGATTTTTTCAATGTTGGCATTTAATTTTTGCAGAACTACACCCACAATAGAACCCTCCTGCGAAACCAATATATTTAAAAAATGAAATATATCAACTTGCTGCTGACCCAATGAAATTGCTAATTCCTGTGATCTGCGCAAGACCTCCTGGCTTTTTGTCGTAAATTTTCCTATATCCATAATGTTTGTTTAATCATTAATGCTGATAATTCAAAACATCATGTTCTTCATTTTCTTTCTTCCAAAATAACCTCCACATTTTTTTCCACACCCTTGCTCCAAACTTTCAAAATCATCTTATCACCAACATTTAATTTAGAGATTAAATCACCTAGCTGATTTTCTTGATTTATCTTATTGCCATTTATTTCCAATATGACATCGTTTTCCACCAATCCAGCTTTATCAGCCGGTGAACCAGGAATAACTGCCAATTCCGAAAAATCTTCTCCTCGTTGAATCAAAACGCCATAATCAAAAGATAATCCGTTTTTAACTTGCATTTCTTTAGAAATTGGCACATATCTAACACCCAAAAAAGGTGTGGATATCTTGCCTGTCGCTTTAACTTGATCAACCACTCTTTTGACTTGATTAATCGGCAACGCAAATCCAACATTTTGAGCTCCTCGCGCCATTGCGACATTCATCCCTACAACGTTTCCCCTCACATCAATAAGTGGACCACCAGAATTTCCTGAATTTATAGCCGCGTCTGTTTGGACTATATCCGTTAATCTTTCAGTTTGATAACTAAAATCTGTTCCGGCTATTACAGTCCTTCCTAACCCAGAAATTATTCCGCGACTAACTGAATTGGAAAATTCACCCAACGAATTGCCAATAGCGATAACTGTTTGGCCAATTTTGAGTGTATCCGAATCACCTAATGACAAAACCGGAAAATCAGCACCTTCAATTTTTATTATTGCAATATCATGAATAGAATCCCGGGCTAAAACCTTAGCTGGAAATTCTCTATTATCATTCATAATAACCGTGTATTCGGCATTAAGTTCTTCCACTACATGTCGATTAGTAACTATCATGCCATCAGCCGAAACAAAAAAGCCAGAACCTTCACCAACTTGTTTCTTTTCGGGCATATTTTCATTTTCTTGAAAAAAACCGAATCCAAAAAAATCAAAATTCTTTAAATTGGAAACCTCCTTAGTTATTGCAATGCTCACAACAGCTGGCGAAGATTTGTCGACTACATCAATAATTGCTGAATCTTCCACGATAATTTTTTGAGTGTCAATCGCTTTTTTATCAGCGTTTAATTTTAAATCAAAAAATTTCTGAAAAAAACCTTCATTATCAACGACTTTAACAACACCTCCAGCCAAAAAGCCAAACACTGCACCAAAAAAAGATGATATAAAAACTATTGCTAAAAAAACCAACCAGTTTTTTTTCGAACAAAAATTAATTTCCTTTTTTAAAGTTTTTGGTTTTTCATTATCAAAATTATTTTTTTCTTCCGATAATGAATTTATCATTTTCTTTTCTGTTGTTTCCATGTTTATGCATAAAACCAAAATTGATTTTCATTTTTAAAATTAAAAATCAATTTTGGTTTAAAAATTCCATTCGATATTACTTTTATTGGAAAATTATTCCAAAGAAATAGCGTTCACGGGACAGCTATCAACAATTTCCTGACAATTACAATCTCCGCAATCCTCGGTTATGACTTCTGATTTACCTTCTTTAATGGCAAAAGTTCCCGGACAAAGAGATTCACAAGTACCACAACCAATACAAAGATCCTTGTTTACAACTGGTTTGCTCATATTTTTTTGCCCATAAAAATCCTGCTTGGCAGAAAATTTCAGGGACATTTATTATTTATTAAAATTACCGATGCCTAATTATTTTTATCCCGCTAAAATATCATTGAAACGTCTCCTTCTGGATTTTCTTGAACTTTTTTTTCAAATTCTTTCATCTCCAAATCACTAAATTCAATAGTAGCATCTTCTTTATTCCAATCATAGCCAGGAATTAAAACATTAACGGTCATATTTTTCATTTGTTCACCCAGCCAATCACCAAATGTTTTTTTCTGAATAAAAATTTGCTTAATTTTTAGCATATTAGCCTCGCCTTCTTTTTTTCGCTCCTCAACCTCTATGATATGATACCCTAAATAACTTTCTATTATTTCAAAGTTATTTTCCTTAAAATCAGAACGTTCAGCTAATGTCTGTGAAATTTCCGGCAAAAGCTGACTATCAGCTATCCAGCCAAATTCTCCGCCCATTTCAGCTGAATATCCTTGTGAATAAATACGTGCCACCTCGGAAAAATCTACACCTTTTTCTAATTCACTTTTAGCTTTTTTAATAATCGTTTCAGCATCCTTATTTGTCAGACTTATTTCTTCTGCTACCTGCTCCTCTAATTTTTTCGCGTAAAGACTAGGCTCGATTATTTGTTTTTTAAAAATTGCTAAATTCCAACCGTATATCTTTTCCAAATTTTCCTGAAATTTTTCTTTTGTTTGATTTTTTTCAACTTCAATGGCAACAACCTCATTAATCTTTTCGGGGGTTATTTTTATTCCTCTTTTTTTTATCAATAATTTTACCGCCTCATCTTCTATCGCTTTATTTAAAATATTTTTCTCCTTTATCTTCAATCGCTTCAAGCCATCATCCGTAGAAAAATCAATTCGCATTCCTATTTTTGAAAAATCCTGACTCTCATAAAAATTTTTTAATGCCGATAAATTTTGTTTAATTTGAAAATTATAAATCACATTAAAACCATCCACCAAAACAACCGGATAAGAAACTTTTTCAATCAATTTTCCAGGAAAACTTTTTTGAGCTGACGGAAAAAAATAAATAATTCCAATTAAAGATATTGCGCTAAGTAAAAAAATTACAACCAAAGAAATTACCACGACTCTAATCTTGATTTTTTTTTCAACAATTTCTCCGAATTTATTTTTTTTTATCATTCTTTATTTTTATTATTTATATGCTAAAAAATTGCTTCCACCATTTCATATAATTTTTATCTTCTGGCAAAATTTCAACCGGTTGCTTAAGCTCCTCATTTTTTGTCTCCTTTTTTATTGTAATTGTCGGTTTTATTTCAACTACTTGTTCGTCTTCCTTTTTTAAATTAAGCTTAGCTTTAGCCACAAATTCACGAAACTCGCTCGAATCGTAATAAGCAATTTCTTCTTTTAGTCCATTGTTTTGAACCCGCATGTCTTCCATTTCCATTTTTAAAGACTCTATCTCTTTTTCAATCCGCCTATTTCTAAGCGCTTCTTTACTGGCCACATAAATAATATAAGAAGCCACAAAACTTCCGATGATAAAAAATACTATTGCAAAAGAAAGCTTCCTTTTCATTATCAATTTCCCATATTAAATATTAAACATAGGCGCAATTGAAAAACCTAACATGGAAACGACTGCCAATATTGAAATTATTATCCAAATTATTCTTATTCTTTTTTTGAATCTTTTTGAATTCATATAATTATTATAATAAATTTTTTTATCTCAGTAAACCTTTTACTTTTTTAAAACTGCCAAATAAGCCTCCGATGGAATATTGACTTTACCGACACTGCCCATTTTCTTTTTACCTTTTTTTTGCTTATCTAAAAG